>JACCDP010697079.1_pt1 | contig 47011 bp, 39 predicted proteins | sample 7445841 | NCBI WGS metagenome assembly JACCDP01 (sample SAMN15323441, study PRJNA562643) | freshwater metagenome | isolation source: river surface water | place: USA:Blue River Watershed | collected 2017-08-17
GCCTGCAGGGCGACCCGGACGACGTTGTTGTCGGGCTGCTGTGCGGTCAGCGTCGAGCCGGCCGTCTGCGCGTGGAAGCGCAGCATCATCGACCGCTTGTCCTTCGCGCCGAACCGCTCCTTCATGAGCCGCGCCCACATGCGGCGGGCCGCGCGGAACTTCGCGACCTCCTCGAGGAAGTGGTTGTGGACGTTGAAGAAGAAGGACAGGCGGCCGGCGAAGGCGTCGACGTCGAGGCCGCGCGCGCGCACCGCGTCGACGTAGGCGATGCCGTCGGCCAGCGTGAACGCGATCTCCTGAGCTGCGGTCGAGCCGGCCTCGCGGATGTGGTAGCCGCTGATCGAGATGGGGTTGAACTTCGGCATCCGCTCCGCGGTGTAGGCGATCATGTCGGCGATGAGGCGCATGGCGGGCGCCGGGGGATAGATGTAGGTGCCGCGCGCCATGTACTCCTTGAGGACGTCGTTCTGAACCGTGCCGCTCAACGCGCTCGCCGCCACGCCGTTCTTCTCGCCGACCGCCTCGTACATCGCGAGCAGCGTGGAGGCCGTCGCGTTGATGGTCATCGAGGTCGAGACCTTGCCGAGGGGGATGGCCTTGAACAGCGTCTCCATGTCTTCGAGGGTGTCGATGGCGACGCCGACGCGGCCCACCTCGCCGGAAGCGCGCGCGTGGTCGGAGTCGCGGCCCATCTGCGTCGGGAGGTCGAAGGCGGTGGAGAGGCCCATCTGGCCGGCGGCGAGCAGCTGGTGGAAGCGGGCGTTGGTCTCCTCGGCGGTGCCGAAGCCGGCGTACTGGCGCATGGTCCAGAAGCGGCCGCGGTACATCGTGGGCTGCACGCCGCGCGTGAACGGGTAGTCGCCCGGCAGGCCCAGCTTCGCGAGCGCGTCCGAGGCGCCGTCTTTCGGCCCGTACGCCGGACGCAGCGTCACGTCGCTTGAGGTCGTGAAGCGCGACTCGTCGACGCCGCCCTTCTTCGACTGAGGGGCGTAGGTCGACTGCTCCCACTCGGCCAGGGCTTCGGCGTAGCTCTTCACTGTGCTCATGATCTGAAATCTCCGGCGCTTACTCGACGGTGACGAGCTCGGCCTTGCCTTCGACGGTCTGGCCTTCCTTCACGAAGATGTTTGTCACCTTGCCGGCGCGGGGCGCGCGCAGCTCGTTCTCCATCTTCATCGCCTCGATGATGACGAGGCCGGCGCCGTCGGTGATCTCCTGGCCCACCTCGACCAGCACCTTGACGACCTTGCCCGGCATGGGCGCGCGCAAGAGCGCCTTGCCTTCGCTGCCGCCGCCCGACTTCGCCGACTTGAGCCGCTTCTTGCGCTCGTCCAGCAGTTCCACCGTGACGATGTCGTCGCCCACGAGGAGGTTCAGCGCGTCGCCGTCTTCCTCGACGTCCACGTCGTGGCTCTCGGTGCCGCGCAGCAGGTGGACGACCGAGCCCTCGACGCGCTCGGCGTCGATCTCGACCGGCGTTCCGCCGTCGAGGGCGATGCGGAACTGCGTGCCGCCGACGTGTTCCAGATCGATCGTCCGCTCTTGGCCGTTCAGTGTCGCGAAGTAGCGCATGCGAATTACCTCTAAGTCTAGAAGTCTGCCCGGCGGAGGGCGGCAGCGCGACCGATCTGCTTCCAGGCCGACGCGTCCGAGGAGGGGCCGCCGGAAGCGACCGGGGCGCTCTTCGCGCGCTCCTCGTCCCGGCGGAATCGGTAGATGGCGGCGGCGGCGAGGGCGACTTCCGAGACGTCGTGTGACGACGGGGCGACCAGCGCGTCGTGGTGTCGCGTGAGGAGCGACGTGTCGTAGTCGCCGGCGACGAAGTCGGGCAGTTCGAGGATGCGCTTGAGGTACGCGATGTTGGTGGTGATGCCCTTGACGACGTACTCGCCCAGGGCGCGACGGAGCCGGTGGATGGCGCCCTCGCGGGTCTCGTGCCAGGCGACGAGCTTCGAGATCATCGGGTCGTAAAAGAGGGGGACGGTGTAGCCCGAGTAGACGCCGGCGTCGTTGCGCAGGCCGGGGCCGCCCGGCTGTCGGAAGTCGACGATGTGGCCCGGCGCCGGCATGAAGTTGCGCGACGGGTCCTCGGCGTAGACGCGCGCCTCGATGGCGTGGCCCCGGCGTTGGACGCCCTCCTGTCCGAAGGGCAGCCTCTCGCCGCGCGCGACGAGAATCTGCCAGCGCACGAGGTCGAGGCCGGTGACGAGCTCTGTGACCGGATGCTCGACCTGCAGGCGCGTGTTCATCTCGAGGAAGTAGAAGTTGCGATCGGCGTCGACGAGACACTCGACGGTGCCGGCGCCGACGTAGTTCACGGCGAGCGCGGCCTTCACCGCCATGGCGCCCATCTTCTGGCGCATCTCGTCGTCGACGATGGCGCTGGGGCTCTCCTCGATCACCTTCTGCTGGCGGCGCTGCACGGAGCACTCGCGCTCGCCCAGGTGGATGCAGTTGCCGTGGCCGTCGGCGAAGACCTGGATTTCGATGTGCCGCGGCTTCGTGACGAACTTCTCGAGGTAGACGCGGTCGTCGCCGAAGGCCGACAGGCTCTCGCGCTGGGCCGTCGCGAAGGCGCCCAGGAACTCCTCCTCGCGATCGATGCGCTTCATGCCCTTGCCGCCGCCGCCGGCTGCAGCCTTGAGCATGACGGGGAAGCCGATGTCGCGGGCGATGCCGAGGGCGACGCTCGCGTCGGCGATGGGGGCCTTGGTGCCGGGGACGACCGGTACTCCGGCGGCCTCCATGCGGGCGCGGGCGCTGGTCTTGACGCCCATCGCGTCCATCGACTCAGGCCGCGGTCCGATGAAGGTGACGCCGGCGGCCGCGCAGGCGCGCGCGAACTCGGCCTTCTCGGAGAGGAAGCCGTAGCCCGGATGGATGGCGTCGGCGCCGGTCTTCCTCGCGGCGGCCAGCACCTTTTCCATCACGAGGTAGCTCTCGCGCGACGGGGCAGGGCCCAGGTGGACGGCCTCGTCGGCCATGCGGACGTGGAGGGCGTTCTTGTCGGCGTCGCTGTAGACCGCGACGGTGCGGATGCCCATCTCGCGGCAGGTGCGGATGACTCGGACCGCGATTTCGCCGCGGTTCGCGATGAGGACCTTGCGCATGCGTCACGACCTCCCGATGGGACTGGAAACGGCGCGGAGAGTAGAGTCGGTACGGGGCAGCGTCAACGCGAGCGTCTTGGCGGTTCCGGGCGCGCTCGGGTCTATTCGTCGAGGGCGCCGTCGGTTGCGTCCGCTCCGCCGAGATCGAGGCCCTCGAACGGCTTTCCGCCGCGGTACTGCTTGAGCAGCTGATCGATCTGCTCGCGGGAGGGCTGCTTGCCGCCGTCGAACCCGGGCGGAAGAAACGACTCTCGCTTCTTGTATCCGGTGGGCAACTCGAAGAGCGACGCGGCGACCGGGCCCTCCTTGAACGAGACGACCTCGACGGTGATCTCGTCGCCGGCAGGGCCCGACCAGCTGGCACGAAGGAAGGGCATCTGGCCCGATTCGGGGCGGGCGAGGGTCAGGCGTCCGCGCTGGCCGCTCTGGTTCGACACCTTCTCCCAGGTGTCGCATCGGATGCCGTTCACCGTCTCGGCGCCCACGCGGCGAAAGCCGCTCTTTTGAAGGCATTCCGCGCCGCTTGCCCCGACGCACTGGCTGAGGTCGGGAACTCCCGTCGAGGAGGCGCCGCCCTTCGCCAGGTAGTAGCTCTTCGCTTCGGGTTGCAGCACGTAGAGGCCCCCGTCTGCGGGGGCGGTCAGCAGGATCATCTTCCCTGCAGGGGTGGTCATCTCCTGACGGATGCGGCTGCCCTTCTGGTACCAGAGGCCGTCCATGGGGGCCTCTCCCAGCATCGGCGAGCGCATCCTGAGCTTTGCGGTGATGTCCGCTCGGGCGAGAGCGGGAACGAGGAACAGGGCGAGGAGGAGAGGGGCGAGGCGCATCGGAGCTCCTGTTCGTGAGGGGCGGTTCAATCGGAGGTTGCGCGAAGGAAGTCGGCAACGGCGTCGGCGAGGTTCAGTGGGCGGTCATGGTGGACCATGTGGCCGGCTCCTTCGATCGATATCTCGCGAAGAACAGCGATGTCACGCTCACGGTGGTCCGTCACGTGGGCGCGAAAGCCGCTCTCCGTGCCTTCGACGAGCAGCGCCGGCGCGGTGATCGCTTTCAGGAAGGTGCGGAACTGATCGACCGGATAGGGCAAGGGCGACCGGCCGCGCAGGCGGGGATCGAAGGCCCAGAAGAGTCCCTCGGGCGTTCGTCGCGTGGCATGGACTGCGAGCCGCGCAGCCTCGACCTCCGGGAGTCGAGGGTTGTTGCGCAGGAGGCGCGCGGCGGCGTCTTCGAGGCTCGCGAGCGGACGGGGCGGACGGTTCCGGATCTCGCGAATGCCTGACAGCCACTCGGACATCCGCTCCGTCGGAGAAAGCGGTTCGTGGCTGGCGGGGCCGAGGCCTTCGACGAGCACGAGGGAACGGACGAGACGCGGCCGTGCCCCGGCCAGCATCGCCGAAACGTTGGCGCCCATCGAGTGCCCGAGAAGGTGGACGGGTGCGCCCACGCTCGTCACGAGGTCGTGGAGGTCGGCGACGTAGTCGGCGAAGTGGTAGTAGCCGCCGGCAGGGGCCCACGCGCTCTCGCCGTGGCCCCGAAGGTCGGGGGCGACGATGCGGCACGCGAACCGCTCCCGAAGCGCCTCGGCGAAGCGTTCGAACGACCAGGCGACGTCCAGGTAGCCGTGCACCAGCACGACCGTGGGCGCCCCTTCGGGTCCGTCCCAGACGATGACCCGGTGGTCGTGGCCGTTGAGCGTGCGTCGCGTCGTCTGGGGCATCGGGCCTCTCTGGGGATGTGTTCCCCGGACCCTCGCACATCCGCGGTCGCGCGGCACCGGCCGTCGTCGCACGTGTGCCTCGTCAGCCGTTCCGGGGCGTGGGATGTTGCGGTGAATGGAACCTGACGCGGCTCTTTCGTGTGCGGTCGAAACGGCGTTGACTTGGCTCCGCTCGCAGCCGGGCCTCGCGGAGGCCCAATTCTGGCCCTTGGAGGGCATTCCCGCGTCGACGCCGGAGCTGGCGTCGATGGCTGAGAGCGCGGTGGCGTCCGGGGTGGAAGCGCGCACCGGCGCGTGGCGTGCCGTGCCTGTCCAGGGCGAACTGGGCCCTCTCGGCGCGTGGCTGCTTCGCGGCGACGAGAGCGCACCGTCTTCAGCGGCGCTCTCGTTTGCTGCTGCGCACCTGACGCTGGCGGAGCAGCAGGCGCGCCTCGGGGCGGAGGCGGCGCGGCGCGGCGCGGAACTCGAGATGGTCCGGAGTGTGGGCGAGGCGATGGCCCGTGCGCGCGAGCCGGCGGTGCTCATCGAGGAGGCGAGTCTCGCGCTCTGCCGGGCCATCGACGCCGACGTGATTCGCGTCTTCCTCAGGCGTGGCCGCGGCTACGTCAGCACGTTCGTCCATGGCATTCCAGAGCCGGCGGCGAGCCTCGCGGCGAAGCTGTCTCCCTCCGACCCGATGATCTCGCTCGCCTTCACGTCGGGCAGGCCGGTCGCCGAGTCGACCGCGCGAATGTCCGAGCCGACGCGCTCCTATTGCGAGGAACTCGGTCTCATCGAGCTGGCGGTGGCCCCGCTGCGAGTGAGGCCGTCGGAGTCGGAACCCTACGTCGAGCTTGGAGTGGTGGGTGTCGCGCGAGCCCGGCCCCGACCGTTCGACGACTCGGAGTTGCGTGTCCTGGGGGCCGTTGCCGACCAGCTCGCCGTGTCGCTGCGCAATGCCGAACTCGATGCGCAGAACCGGCGACGGGTCGAAGACCTGTCGGTCATCACCGAGGTCGGGCGTGCGCTCTTCGGCGTGGCGGGTCTGACCGAGGCGCTGGACGGTGTCGCGACGCGCTTTGCGAGGCTCATGTCGATACGCGGCTGTGTCGTGCTGATGCCCGATCACGACCGCCGGCTGCTCTGCGTGGCCGGCATCTCTGAGGGGTTCGAGGACTTCGTGCGACAAAGTCTCCGCGTGCCGTTCTCGCAGCCGGGCTCGGCCGCCGCCGCCGCCTTCGATGAGCGTGTCGTCCGGCCTGGCCAGTCGCTGCCTCCGGAGCTTGCGTCCTACGCGCGACAAACGTTGGGGTGGGACCTGTACTGGTCGGCGGCGGTGCCGCTCCTCGTGTCGCCCGACAAGGCCCTCGGGACGCTGCTCCTTGTGAATGACAGGCCTCGGCGCCCGCTGACGCCCGAGGAGCAGGAGCGGACCGCCGCGCTGGCCCAGCAGATCGCCTTCGCCTTGGACCGGTCGATGCTTCACACGCAGCTCGTGGAGAGCCTGACCGACCTCGAGCGGACCCAGCGCGAGCTGGTCAACCGAGAGCGGCTCGCCGCCCTCGGGGAGCTGGCGGCCCAGGTCGCCCATGACGTGCGAAACCCGCTGGGTGTCATCTTCAACTGCATCGGCTCGCTGGGCCGTTTCGAAATCTGCGACGCGGATGCGCGGCAACTCCTCGGCATGATTCGGGAAGAGGCGGAGCGCATCGACGGCATCATCGAGGACCTGAGCGACCTCGCTCGGCCGACCTCGCTCGCGCCGGGCTTGCTGGCACTTCAGGAACTCTTCGAGAACGCGCTGGCGAGCGCGCTGGCGAGCGAGCGGGCGCGCGGCATGGACGACGGGCGGTTCGATTGCAGCATCGACATCGAGGCGGGACTCGGTGCCATCACCTCGGACGAGCGGCTGCTGCACCGGGTCTTCGTCAACCTGACCGTGAACGCCTTGCAGGCGATGCCCGGCGGAGGGGCGGTGCGGCTCGCGGCCCGCAGGCACGAGGACGGTTCGCTTCGCATGACGGTGTTCGACAATGGCCCGGGCATCCCGCCGGCGGTCCGTCAGCGGCTGTTCGAGCCGTTCTTCACCACCAAGGCGCAGGGGAGCGGCCTCGGCCTCGCCGTGGTCAAGCGCATCGTCGAGGCGCATGCAGGGCGCGTCGAGGTCACGTCGGGTGCGGACGGGACGACGTTCGAGATCGTCCTGCCGCCGCTCGTCTTCGCGGGCAGGAAGATGGCGGGATGAACGTCCGCCGGAGGGGAGGGAGATGAGGCGCATGGTGGAGCCGTCGGCGCTCGAGACGTTGCCGGTGGAGCATCGCAAGGGGCGTGTGCTCGTCGTGGACGACCACCGGAACATGGTGACGTCGCTTGCCATCGCGTTGCGCGGCGCCGGGTTCATTGCCTCGGAGGCAACCGGTGGAAACGAGGCCTTGGCGCAGCTCGACGGCTCGCACGACGTCGTGCTCACCGACCTGCGGATGGACGGCCTCGACGGCATGAGGGTGCTGCAGGCGGCGCTGGAGAGCTCTCCCACGACCCAGGTGATCGTGATGACGGCGTTCGGCTCGGTCGAGAGCGCGGTCGCAGCGATGAAGGCCGGCGCCGTGGACTACGTGACGAAGCCGTTCGGCATCGAGGAGCTGTTGCTCAAGGTGGCGCGGGCGGCCGAGCGGCGGCACCTCCTGACCCAGGTTCGCCTCATGTCGGGCCGCTTTCGGGAGCAGAACGACACCGGACAGATCATCGGGCGCTCGGCGGTGATGCGCGAGCTCATGTCCCGCATCGTCCGGGTGGCACAGACCGACGCGACGGTGCTGATCACGGGCGAAAGCGGCACAGGCAAGGAGCTGGTCGCGCGCGCCCTCCACGCCCACAGCCGGCGCTCCGAGCAGCCGTTCGTGCCGGTGAACTGCGCCGCCATTCCCGACATGCTTCTGGAGAGCGAGCTGTTCGGCCACGCGAAGGGCGCCTACACGGGGGCGGTACGGGCCCGCCGGGGCTTGCTCGAACAGGCGTCGGGCGGCACGTTCTTCTTCGACGAGATCGGCGAGACCTCGCTTGCCTTCCAGGCGAAGCTCCTGCGCGCCCTTCAGGAGGGCGAGATCCGACGTGTCGGCGAGAACGGTTCCGTCGCCGTCGATCTCCGCATCGTCTCCGCGACGAACGTCGACCTGCGCCAGGCGGTCGCCGAGCGGCGCTTCCGGGAGGATCTCTACTACCGGCTCAACGTGGTGGCCCTGCGCGTTCCGCCGCTGCGCGAGCGGCCGGAGGATGTGCCGCTGCTCGCCCAGCGCTTCCTGACGCGGTTCGACGAGCGCAACGACTCCTCGCACCGATTTTCGATAGAGGCGTTGGAGTGGCTGTCGCGACAGGCCTTCCCGGGCAACGTCCGCGAGCTGGAGAACATCGTCGAGCAGGCGGCGGCGCTGGCTGCTGATGAGACGATTGGGCTGACGGAGCTGCGTGCCGGAGGCGTCGCCCCGATCGAGCTGCCGGGTGCAGTCGGAGAGTCGCTGGAGGCTGCAGTGGACGCGGCCGAGTACGAGGCGATTTCACAGGCGCTGGCCCGCTCGGAGGGGGATCTGCAGGACACTGCACGACGTCTCGCCGTCTCGTCGACGACGCTGTGGCGAAAGATGAAGCGTCACGGGTTGATGAAGTAGCGCGTATGCCGCGCGGTCGGCAGGCGTGCCAGGTCGGCGACCGATTCGAGAGGGACCCATGCGAGCCGCAACCGAAGCCATCCGTCCGGAGAATGCCGATGCCCCGAAGGCAGCGGCAGAGCGCCTCGGGCGGAGGGACCTCCTCTTCGCCGTGCTGTCCGGCGTGCTCTACGTCGCGGCGTTCCCGGGGTACGGGCTCTGGCCTTTCGCCTTCGTCGCGTTCGTACCGCTGCTCATCGTCGTGCAGGGGAAGTCCGTTCGACAGGCGGCCTTCCTTGGCGCTCTGGCGGGCTTCACCTCACACCTCGGCGGCTACTACTGGATCACCCACATGCTGCAGGTCTTTGCCGGTCTGCCGCTCCCGGTCGCCGCCGTCGGCTTCCTGCTCGTCGCCGCGATGCAGGGCACCAGCTTCGGGGGCGGCCTCGCGCTGGCGAGATGGCTCCACGGACGCACCGGATGGGGCTTTGCCGCGACGCTGCCCGTGGGCCTCGTCGCAATGGACTTCGTCTACCCGCTCATCTTTCCGAGCTACGTCGCGAACACGCTGTACCAGGTGACCTGGCTGGTGCAGACGGCAGAACTCTGGGGCGTGCTGGGGTTGACGGCGTTCATCGCCCTCGTCAACGGCACCATCGGCGAGGTGCTGAACGCGCGCCGGGCCGGCCGCGCCATGCCGCGAAGGCTCGTCTCGCTCGTCGCTGCCGTCGTCATCGCCGTCGTCGCCTACGGGGCGGTTCGCACACATCAGATCGACGCCGCGCAAGCCTCCGCCGAGAAGCTGACCGTGGGGCTCGTCCAGACGAACGTCGGCGGCTTCGAGAACACGCTGGGGCAGGGCGCGACGCTGCGCCGCTACGTCGAGGGGACGCGCGCTCTTCACGAGCAGGGCGCTCAGCTGGTGGTCTGGCCGGAGGGCGCGCTGCGGGGCGTCATGCGGGTGGGGGCGAACATCCGGGAGGCGGTGCTGGAGGGGCTGGCGCAGCCGCTCGTCTTCGGCGCGACCCGGGTGGATCGCGACGCCACAGGCCGGCGGGTGCCCTACAACAGCGCCTTCCTCGCCGACGAGACCGGCACCGTGCGAGCGAGCTACGACAAGCAGGTGCTGCTCGTCTTCGGCGAGTACATCCCGCTGGGCGACACCTTCCCGAAGCTCTACGACTGGCTTCCCATGGCCTCGCACTGGGGCAAGGGAACGTCGGTGGCGCCGCTCGTCCTCGGTTCGTGGCGGCTGGGGACGTTCATCTGCTACGAGGACATCCTGCCGCGCTTCGTCCAGCGAATCATGGCCCCGACGGAGGGCGCGCGCCCCGACGTCATGCTGAACCTGACGAACGACTCCTGGTACGGCGACACCGTGCAGCCGACCGAGCATCTCGCCCTCGCCAGCTTCCGGGCCGTCGAACACCGTCGTGCGCTCGTGCGCTCCACGAACACCGGCATCAGCGCCCTCGTCGACCCGAACGGACGGGTGATTGCGCAGACCCGCCAGTACCGTGAGGAGACGCTGATGGGAGCTGTGCCGCGCATGTCGGGCAGCACGGTCTACCAGTCGCTCGGTGATCTGGTGGGCTTCGTCGCTCTCGCCATCCTGCTCGCCGCCCTCGTCCGCAGTCGGCCGGCCTGAAGCCGTCCGATCTCAGTGCAGCGTCGGCTTCTTGGTGGCGCTGACGGGCCGTGCGAGGAATTGAGCGGCCTCGTCGTCCGGGTCGTCGGTGGTGTCGTCGGCCAGGTCCAGCTCCTCCTCATCATCGTCGTCGTCGGTGCGCTCCGGGGGGGCATCCGGGGCCGCCGATGTCGTCTGCTCGTCCTCCTCGTCCGCGTCGGCCCAGACCGCCGGGAGCTCCGCCAGAATCCGCCGCTGCTCCTCCTCCTCGGCCCGCAGTTCCTCGAGGCGGGCCAGCCTGCGGGCGCGCAGACGCAGCGCTGCGATGCACAGCAGCAGGGTGAGCGCCAGCCACCAGGCGTGCGGCTGCGTCAGGAACCGCACCGCCAGTTCCCACCGCACGAGGCCCAGCGACCAATCGTGCTCCAGTTGGTGGATGTCTGCCCCGAGGTTGCGCTGGACGGCCTGCTCGAACGACTGCCCGCTGACAACGTCGCGGAGCAGCGACCGCAGCCGCTCCTCGCCATGTTTCGAGATCAGCCAAGCCACGAAGTCGGCGCTCTGGGCGTGCGCCAGCTGCGCTTCAGGGGCGGTCGTTGGGAAGGCGTGTGTCAGTGCGCTCAAGCGAAAGAGGCGACCGCTCATCGAGGCGCGCACCACGCTCGGGGCCTCGCTGCTCCAGCGCGCGCCGTCGTTCGCCGCGGCGAGTCCCTCGAACAGCCAACGGGGCATGGCGCCCGGTGCAAGTTGTTCGGCCGCGAGCAGCGTCAGGTGGCGGCGCAGCAGCCGTCGCGTCTCATCGTCACTCGTCCCGGCGAGCAAGACGATGCGGTTATGGGCAGGCAGCGTGGCCCCATGTCGCCACGCGGGCCAGGGTTCATCGCTTGGGAGCAGCGCGCGAAACGATGCCTCGTCGACGGCGATCTGGACCTCCGTGACGCCCGCCCAGTCGCGGCCCAGGTCGGCCGCGACCGCTTCCCGTTCGGCCTCCGCCCCCGGCGCGATCGCCTCGGCCACGCGCTGCGCTCCGCCCGAGGGAAACAGCACGAGACGACCGCCCGGGGCCGGAACAGGCGTGGCGCCCGCAAGCAGCGGCAAAATCAACGATAGGAGCAGCGGCAGGAGCGGCGATGCGACCATCGGGGCGCGCGTGCGGCTCATGGCAGGGCCCTCTTCAGCCACTCCGAGGCCTGTTCGACCGACAGTCCGTCGATGGCGACGGTCTTGCGCCGACCGCTCGCGCCACGTACCAGCCGCACGTCACGACGGGGCCGCTCGAACCAGTCGGAGAGCAGCCGGACCAGCGCTTCGTTCGCCTCTCCGTCGACCGGCGGCGCAGGGAGCGAGACCTTCAGTCGCCCGTCGTGACAGCCGGTGACGGCCGACCGCGATGCGCGAGGCTGGACGAGGAGCTCCAGTTCAACTCCTGCCGCGGTCTCTCGCATTGCCGGGAAAGGGGCTTCCATTCGGTCCATGCTAGCGGAGGTGTCGCTTGGGTGCATCCCGTCGCGAGCCCGTCGCACGATCGGCCTGGCGTCCGGCGCGCGTGGTTTCAGCCGTGTCGCCGAGCCGCTGCGGTGGGTAGGCTAGGACGGCGTAGGCTTCGGACAGGAGAAACCATGATCGACCGCAGCAGCCTGATCGCCTCGCTCGACGCTCTGCCTGTCTTCCCGCTGCCGGGCGCCATCCTGCTGCCCTACGAGATGCTGCCTCTGCACGTCTTCGAGCCGCGCTACCGGGCCCTCGTCGAGGAGGTGCTGCGCAGCGAGCGCCCCCTTGGAATCGCCCAGCTCGCCCCGGGATGGGAGGGCGGCTACGACGGTCGCCCCGCGCTCGAGCCGGTGATGGGGGTCGGGACCATCGTGCGACACGAGCGGCTGGCCGATGGGCGCTTCAACATTCTGGTCCGGGGGCTGGCCCGCGTTCGCATGGCCTCCGAGCTGCCGCCGGATGAACCGTACCGCGTCGTGCGAGCGACCTTGGTCCCGGACCAGCTGCGTGACGGCTTCGACGCCGAGGCGGCGGGCGAGAGCCTGCGGCGCATCCTCTTCGCGCTCTGCTCCTCGAAGGCCGGTCCGGGGGCCGCAGCGCTGGCACAGCTGGCGAGCGCTGCCGACGGTGTCGGAGACCTTGCCGACATCATCATCGCCGCCCTCGTCACCGATGCCGGGCAGAGGCGCGAGTCGTTGTCGGGAGGCGACGTTGCGCGGCGCGTCGAGATTGCGCAGGCCGCGGTCGCCGAGCTGCTCGTTGCCCGGGCACCTGCCGGAGAGTCGCGATACCGGAACTGACGTGGCGTCTTCAGCGTCCGTTGTCGGGTAGCATGGCCCGATGGTCAGCCAATTCCTGCACGGGCACGAGCGTTTCAAGAGCGAGTACTTCAGCGAGCGCGACTTTCTGGTTCGGCTCGCGCGCGAGGGGCAGAAGCCGCTTGCGCTCTACATCGGCTGCTCCGACTCGCGCGTGGTCCCCGAGCTGCTGACCGACGCGGCGCCCGGTGAGCTGTTCGTGGTGCGAAACGTCGCGAACCATGTGCCGCCCCGGCTGCACGACGACCTGAGCGTCGGCTCGGCGGTCGAGTATGCGCTGGGGGCCCTGCAGGTCGGCCACATCATCGTGTGTGGTCACACCGGCTGCGGCGGCGTCCAGGCGGCCCTTGCGGGCGCTGCGTTGTTGCCGCCGTCGATGCCCGAGCTGCGGGAATGGGTCGGTCAGGTCGAGATCGGGGTGAGTCCGATGCATGCGTCGGGGCTCGAGGGCGCGCCGCTCTTGCGTGCGGCGGTGGAGGAGAATGTCCTCGTTTCGCTGGAGAACCTGACCACCTTCGAGCTGGTGCGCGAGCGGCTCGAGGCCGGCACGCTGCAGCTCCACGGCTGGGTCTACGACATGCACGCGCTTTCGCTCTCCGTCTTCGACGCCGAGGCCGATGCCTTCGTGCCGGCGGCGACCGCTTCGGTCTGAGGGATCCGCCCGCTGCCGACCCTCCGCCGCCCCGGGAGCATCGACGCATGACGTCCGTTCCGACGCCCGTTCCGACGCCCGAGGAGCTGTCCCGGCGGCTCTCGATTTCACGGGAAGCTGCGCAGCTCTACCTCTCGTGCGACGTCGTCGATCTGCACGTCGACAGCTTCATCTGGACGCGCGTCGCCGGGTACGATCTGGGGCGTCGTCACGGGCCTGGACCGTTGGGCGGCCGGCTGTTCCGGCAGGTGGATCTCCCCCGGCTGCGCGAGGCCCGGGTGACGGGCGCGCTGTGGGTCATCACGACGAACCCCTGGCGAACGCAGGCGGGGCGCGCCGAGGCGTTTGCGGCGAACTTCGCGCGGCTCAAGGCCGAGTTGGGGCGGCTCTCCGACGATGTGACGCTCTGCCGCACGGCGGCCGACTACCGGCGTGCGCAGGCCGAGGGCAAGCACGCCGCGTTCATCGCGGTGCAGGGGGGCAACGCCTTCGATGCCGGCCACGAGGTGCTGGATGGCGCCGGGGCCGACCTCCTGCGGGTGACTCTGGTCCACCTGACGAAGTCGCAGGTCGGCATGACGAGCGCCCCGTCGCTCGCGCGCGGCGCGGATGGTTTGACGCCCAAGGGCAGGGCGCTCGTCGAGGCGCTGAACGCCCGGCGCATCTTCGTCGACCTGGCGCACGTCTCGCGCCAGGGCTTCTTCGACGCCCTCGAGGTGCACGACCGGACGCAGCCGGCCATCGTCACCCACACCGGCGTGACCGGCGTGCACCCGCACTGGCGGAACATCGACGACGAACAGATTCGTGCGGTCGCGGCCACTGGCGGTGTGGTGGGCGTCATGTACCAGTCCTCGTTCCTCGGGCGCCCGGCCGGCTCGGTGAGGGCCGAGCATGTGGTCAGGCACCTGGAGCACATTTCGCTGGTGGCGGGTGACGAGGTCCCAGCGCTGGGCAGCGACTGGGACGGTCTCATCGTGCCGCCGTCCGACATGCGCACCTGCCTCGAGCTGCCGCGGCTCGTGGAGGTGATGCTCCTTCGGGGGTGGTCAGAGGAGCGAGTCCGGGCTGTTCTCGGAGCCAACTTCCTGAAGAGCCTCGCTCGGCTGCGGCCGTGACGAGCGGACACCGCTGTGCCGGAAAGGCCCGACCATGAGGCTCGCGAGGCGGTTCACCTTCTGGCTCGTGGCATCGACGCTGCTCGTCCTGCTGTTCGATGAGGCTGTGAACCTGTACCGGCAGGACCGCAAGTTCGCGCTCGACATGAAGCGCGATCACGAGATGCTCGTTCGCTCTGTGGTGGTGGCTCTGACGACCGGCGACGCCTCCGATGAGGGGCCCGCGAAGCTGGTCGCAGCCGTTTCGGCGGTCGAGGGGCCGGTGACGATTCGCTGGCTCACGCCGGACGCGCCGCTCTTGGCCCGCATGACACAGGACGAGCGCCGGCGCCTGCTGGCGTCGGACGAGGTGGTCCATCTGCTGGATTCCGAGCGGCTCGTCTCGCTGGCCCGGGTCATGCGGTCCGGCGCCCTGTGGGGCGCGGTGTCGCTGGAGGAGTCGCGCGCCGCCGAAAACGCCTTCATTCGCGCATCGCTCCTTCAGGCGGTGGTCAACCTGTCCGTCGTGATCCTGGTCTGCGCCCTCGTGGCCTACCTGCTGGGCGCCTTGTTCGTCGGCCGCCCGATGCTGCAGCTGGTGCCGTTCGCGCGTCGCGTGGGTGGCGGCGACTTCGCCGCACGGTTGGACCTCCGGCAGCGCGACGAGTTGGGCGAACTGGCTTCAGAGATGAACGTGATGGCCGAGCAGCTGGAGCGACTGACCGCGCGCGCGAATGACGATCAGCAGGCGAGGCTGCAGGCGCTGCAGCAGCTGCGTCATGCCGAGCGGCTGGCGACGGTCGGCATGCTGGCTGCGGGCATCGCTCACGAGTTGGGCACGCCGCTGGGCACGGTGGCGGGGCGGGCACGGCTCATCGTCGATGCGCCCGAGCAGGACGCGGCCGGCCATGCGCGGCTCATCCTCGAGCAGACCGCGGGCATCACGCGCATCGTGCGCCAGCTGATGGATTTCGCCCGGCCCAGGTTGTCCTCGAGGCAACGCCTCGAACTGCGTCCCATCGCCGAGCGGGCGGTGGAGCTGCTGGCGCCGATGATCGAAGCCGCCGGCGTGAAGGTGCTCTGGGCGGTCCCCGAGGAGTCGGCGACGGCGGACGTCGATCCGCAGCAATTTTCGCAGGCGCTGACGAACATCGCGGTGAACGCCGTTCAGGCGATGTCGAGCGGCGGCGAACTGACCATCACAATCTCCCGTGAGCCCGATTTGCAGCCTCCGGCGGGCACGACGGGGCGGGGGCCCTGGGTCAGGATCGCGCTGAGGGACACCGGCCGCGGCATGCCGCCCGAGGTGTGCGGACGCGTCTTCGAGCCGTTCTTCACGACCAAGCCCATCGGCGAGGGAACGGGGCTCGGCCTTCCCGTCACCTGGGGCATCATCCAGGAGCACGGCGGCTGGATCGCTGTCGACAGCGCGCCGGGAAACGGTTCAACCTTCTCCATTCATCTGCCCGCAGGAGCCTGATCCATGTCCGTTCGCGTTCTGGTCGTCGATGACGAGAAGCCCTTCGGTGAGACGCTGTGCCTCGACCTTGCGCGCCGCGGGCACCGCCCCATCTGGGTGGCCACGGCGCAGGAGGCGCTGTCGGCGTTGTCGCTCGGCTCAGCGGACGTGGTGGTGACCGACGTCCGTCTGCGTGGCGGCGGCATGGACGGCATGGCGCTGTGCGCGGCGGTGGCAAGCTCGCATCCCGACGTGCCGGTCATCGTCATCACCGGCTTCGGCTCGATGGAGACCGCCATCGCGGGCATCCGTGCAGGGGCGTACGACTTCCTCTCGAAGCCGTTCGACACCGAGGTGCTGGCGTTGGCAGTCGACCGCGCGGCCAAGCACCGCGAACTGAACTCGGAGGTGAAGCGTCTTCGCGAGGCGCTGGACGCACCCTCCTTCGAAGAGCTTCTGGGCGACAGCGTCGGCATGCGGCGGGCCTTCGACCTGATGAACCGCGTGGCGAAGAGCGACGCCAGCGTGCTGGTGACCGGCGAGGGTGGGACCGGCAAGGAGCTGACGGCGCGGGCGCTGCATCGCCGGAGCCTGCGCGCCTCGGGACCCTTCGTGACGGTGTCCTGTTCCAGCATTCCGGAGGGGCTCCTCGAGGGCGAGCTGTTCGGCCGCGCCGGTACCGACGGCCAGGCGGCATCGCCGGGGCTGTTCGTGCAGGCGGCCGGCGGCACGCTCTACTTCGACGAGGTCGTAGACCTGCCGCTGGAGCTTCAGGCGAAGTTGGTTCGTGTCCTCCACGAGCGCGCCGTCACGCCGGTGGGTGGCTCTCGGCCGGTGTCCGTCGACGTGCGGCTGGTGGCGACGACGACCCGCGACATCGAAAGCGCTGTGGAGGAGCGACGTTTCCGCGAGGACCTGTTCTTCCGGATCAACGTCGTGCGCATCGAACTGCCGGCGCTGCGGGCCCGTGGAAACGACATCCTGCTGCTGGCCCAGCACCACCTCTCCCGAGCGGCGGCCCGAGGACGCCGGAAGGTGACGGGGATCTCGGTGGCGGCCGCGGAGCGGCTTCTGTCCTATCCATGGCCGGGCAACGTCCGCGAGCTGGCGAACGCCATGGAGCGTGCGGTGGCCCTCGCCGCCTATCCGCAGATCATGCCGGACGACCTGCCGCAGCGCGTACGCGACCATCAGGGCAGCGCCTTCGTGGTCGGGGGAGACGATCCGAGCGAGCTGGTCTCGATGGAGGAGGTCGAGCGGCGCTACGTCCTTCGGGTGCTGGAGGCGGTCAACGGCAACAAGACCCTCGCCGCCCGCATCCTGGGCTTCGATCGCAAGACGCTGTACCGGAAGCTCGAGCGTTACACCGACGCGCCGCTCGCCGCGAACGGCTGAGCGCCGAACCGGTTTTTCAGGGCACTTCGGCGACGCCGGTGTGGACCAGCGTGTCGAAGAAGCGGACCCACGCGTTCACTGCGCGTTCGTCGTCGAACGCGGGGAAATGGTCACCCTCGGGGAACTGCAGGTACGCCGCAGTCACGGCCGGCAGCGTTCCGCTTTCGGGAATGTTGAGGCGCACCGGACCGGAGACCGGCGAGAGCCCCGCCAGCTCGAGCACCGTGTCGCGCTGATACCCCTCGGCTTGTGGCGGCACGCCGCCGTTTGCCGCGTAGGCAACCGAGCACGCGGCCGGAGTGTTGGGGTCCTTCATGCCGTTGATGAGCAGCAGGTGCTTGCGCCGCCCTTCAGGCCGCACCAGCCAGCCGTCCGCATAGACGAGCGGATCGGCGACGTCGGCCATCAGCTGGAGGAACGCCGAGGCGGGGTGCAGCTGCGACAGATGCTCGTCCTTCATGTTGAAGACCAGCTGTTCGATCAGCTCACGGAAGCTGGAGGCGAGGCCGTTCGTGTCCTGCCGCTCGAGCACGGTGGTGGTGAGGTGGCCGCCCGCCCCTGACAGCATGCCGCCCGCCGCCTTCTTGTCGATGGCGAGATAGAGCGCGCCCGTCAGGCCGCCCTGCGAATGGCCGAAGAAGCCGAAGTGGGTCAGGTCGAACCGGACGTCGGTGTCGCCGCCGGCCACCGTCATCGGGACCACCAACCCCTCGACGAGGCGGCGCAGCGAGATGTGATCCAGCGCGGCCTGACGCAGCAGGTTGCGCGACGCCACCGGGTTGATCGGGTTGAGCCAGCAGTCCTCTGGCGACATGCCGAAGCAGTCGGTGGCGGTGCCCTTGCGCGGCCCGTGAATGACGTTGTCGATGCCGAAGCTGGCGATGCCCTTCGCCGCGAGCCGCTCGCAGGTCTTGTCGGCGACGTACGAGCGCCAGTCGCCGCCGGTGCCGTGGCTGACGAAGACCACCGGGAAGCCCTTGTCGGGCATGGGCCCCTTCGGTAGGCAGATGCTCAGGCGCATCGACTCCATGCGGGCGGGGATGGGCTGGTCGTCGGCGTCGTACCGGAACTCGCCGCCGTCGGTGCTGTAGACGGGCAGGCCGTGGACGAAGTTGGGCGCGTCGTAGCTGGTGCGGACCAGCGTCGTGCCTTCGGGGGCGGCGATGCCGTCCCGCTCGATCTTCCCCGCCTTCGGCGCGGGCTGCGCCTCGAGCCAGTCGCGCAGCCTCCGCAGCTCGCCGAGTCCGTCCTGGGTCGTGAAGACCGCAGCGCCCGCGACGCTCGAAACCGGAATCGACTCACGCGCGAGATAGGTGGCGAGCGGAGCGTAGTGGGCGCGGTCGCCGACGAGCTCTCCATCACCGCGGGTGGCGTCGAAGAAGGCCCGGTCCGGGCCGATGCTGCGGCCTGCCGCGTCCTTCACCCGCGTCGTCACCACGAGCGCGTAGGTGCTGTTCGGCGCCATGACGAAGCCGCGCACCGGGCGCACCACGAGGACGTGTCCGGGCAGCCACGCCGTAGGCGACTCCTCATAGCCCCACTCGAGCGGCACGCGGCGGCCATACGCGGCGGTGGTGTTGACGAGCGGTACGAGGAAGAACGGCGCGTCGTCGCGCATGAAGGCGGCCGGGTCCGTTGGAAGTGACGCGGTGTCGAGCGTTCTGCTGAACGGCAGGTAGATCGGCGCGGCGAGGCTCCACCCGTGTGCGAGCCCGTCCGATTTCCGGCGGATGACGTCGAAGATGCCGCCCTGATGAGGGTTCGGGAACTCGCTGCCGAGAAAGTAGCCCCGCGGATCGAGGCGGCGGTCGTCCGGCCATGGGAACGAGAAGTAGTCACCGGTGACCGTCGCGGCGCTCATCGCCTGCGTTCGTTCAGCGTCGAAGCTTTCCTCCTCCGCGGTGCAAGCGAGGAGGAGCAGGGCGGCAAGCAGGGGGGCGCGGCGCATTGGAGACTCCGGTCAGGCGGAGAGAACTACACCGCAGCGCCCGGGGGCGAAAGCCCCGCACTCACCGCAGCGCGCGGGACAACAGCCATTCGATGCTCTTCGTCACCTCGCGCCGGAAGCCCGCCGCCTGCAGCTCCGGCCACGACGCGGTGACGGCCAGCGAGATGTTCTCGGGCGTGGCGCGCCTGCCCTCGAGCGCCTCCTCCGCACCATGCAGTCGCAGCCGAATCGAGCCCGCCGCGCAGCCCAGGCGGAGGTCGTGCAGAGCCCCCCGTGTCGACGGACCCACCGCGGCGAGCCAGACACCCGGGTGCTCCGGCGCGCCGCTGACGAGGCGTTGCGATGCGCGTCGATGCGGCGTTCGGGCCCACAGCTCAACCACCAGTTCATCGCTGCGCCGCGCGAGGCTCCGGTCCTCGAGCGGGACGCGGCGCACCCCCTTCGGCCCCTGTAAAACGGCCACCGCATCGAGGGCGAGAAGCGCCGCTGCAATCCCGTCCGTCGGCGAGAGGAGGAGCGGCCAGAGCGGTTCGGCCGTGGTCAGCAGCGCCTCTTCTCTCAGCTCCAGCGCCTCCTTCAGCAGCGGCACGAGCCGCGAGATGCCGACGCTCCCCTGCAGCTCGCCGAGGCGCGTCAAGGCGCCCAGCCGCAGCGCCTCAGGGCCCACCGAGGCGTAGCGAAGTTCCGGGGCGAGTCGGTGCAGCGAAGCGATTCTGCGGGGAGGACGGCTGCCTCGCGGTGACACAGGCAGCGTCTCCTCGCCCGAGAGCAGCGTCCAGCGCTGCGCAGCCATCGCGGTCAGGGCCTCGTCCACCGTCTCCGGAATCAGGGCTGAGGGTTCGCTCCGACGGCTGCGCACGGGGCTCCGCCGACGAGGGCCCTTCGCGAGCCCGGTGCATCGGCAGCGCAGCGACTCCTCGAGGGCGCGACGCAGCGCGCGCGACGGCGCCGCGTCCGCGCCGAGAATCGACTCGGCAAGCAGGGCATGCCCGGGCAGGCAGCGCGCGCAGGGCCCCGGCCGTCCGGCATGGCGCGAGAGAAGTCCCTTCGCCGCTCTGCCGGCTTTCACCTGGTCAGCGCCCATCACCACCGCCCCGAGCAGCCTCAGGGCAGGCACACGGCAGGCATGGACCACGGTCCCGTCGAGCAGCACCCGACAGCCCCGACACCCCGCTCCGGAACAGACGTCGTCGAGAACTCCGCGCTCTCGAAGCAGCGGCCCAATGGGCGCGAGCGGCGCGAGCTCGGCGGTGGACGGCGCGCCATTCTGAAGGAACGTCACCAACATCGCGCTTGACCCAGCTTGCGTGCGAAGTGGGCGCGACCTATGGCATGACCGAAGCGAGGCGGCAAGGCGCGGAGGCGGCATGCGCACGGTCTCTCATCTCGTTCCGAACGGCGACGGCTGGCTGCTGTCGCTCGTGCAGAGCTGGGAGCCTGCGACGCTCGATCCGTCGCGAAGGCCGGTCCTCATCGTGCCGGGCTACGGCATGAACTCGTTCATCTTCGGCTACCACCCGCGAGGCACGTCGCTGGAGGGGTTCCTCGTCGAACAGGGCTTCGAGGTGTGGCGCGTCGATCTGCGGGCGAGCGGCAACAGCATCCGGCGGGGCGGTGGCGAAGGCTTCTCGCTCGAGGATCTCGCGCTCACCGACCTCACTGCGGCGATCGACGGCGCACTGGATCGAACGCGCACGCAGGCCTCTCGCGTGGACCTCATCGGAGCCTCCCTCGGCGGCACGCTGATGTTCATCCACGCCGTTGCGAAGCCCGCGCACCGGCTCGGCGCGCTCGTCTCGATGGGGAGTCCGGTGCGCTGGGTCGAAGCTCATCCGCTGGTCAAGCTGCTCTTCGCCTCGCCGATGCTGGTCGGGCTCGTTCAGGTGCGGGGCACGAGATGGGCCGCCGAGCTGGCGCTGCCGCTCCTCGCGAGGCACACGCCCTCGCTGCTCGGCATCTACCTGAATCCCGCCGCGAGCGACGTGGCCGCGGCCCGCGAAATGGTGCGGACCGTCGAGGACCCGGGCCGCTTCATCAACCGCCAGATCGCACGATGGATTCGGGACCGTGACCTCGTCGTACACGGCATCAACGTCTCGGAGGCGCTCGCGCGCATCACCCTGCCGACGCTGTGCGTCGCGGCAAACGGTGACGGTATCGTGCCGCTCGCGACGGCGCAGTTCCCCTACGAGCGTCTGGGGGCTTCCGAGAAAGGGCTGCTCGTCGTGGGCGACGATGGGCTGAGCATGGCGCACGCAGACCTGTTCGTCGCAAACCAGGCCCATGAGACGGTCTTCCGGCCCATCTCCGACTGGCTGTCGAGGCAGTCGATGGCGGCCATCCCGGCATGACGCCCGCAGAGCGCGCCGCATGGGAACGACTCTGCGACGCCGCGCAGCGCCGGGGTCTGCGGCCACCCACCCCGGAGGCGCTCGAGCGGGTTCGGCCCCTGCTCACCTGCCCCGCGCCGCTCGGCTGGATCGTCCGCCGTCCGCGTCTCCTCGGATGGGTGACGCATCTCCGCCAGCTCGACGGCGAGAAGCCGGCAGAGCGCTATCGCGAGGAGCTGCGCCGGCGGACGCATCGGCTGACGACCGGCGATGAGGACGCGTTCGACCGGACGATTCGTCTTTACCGGCAGCGTGAAATGCTCCGCATCACCTTGCGCGATCTGACGCGCCGGGCGCCGCTGCGAACGGTGACGCGAGAGATCTCCGACCTCGCCGACGCGCTGGTCGAGGCGACGCTCTCGTTCCACGATCGCATTCTCCCGGAGCGCTACGGGCCGGCACACGGAAATGGCTTCTGCGTGATTGCCATGGGCAAGCATGGCGGCCGCGAGCTGAACTACTCGTCGGACATCGACGTGCTGTTCCTGTCCGAGGAGGGGCCGGGCCGGCGAGAGCGCGCCCTCGTCCTCGCACGCAGGATCATCGGCTCGCTCTCCACCGTGACGGGCGACGGCTTCGCCTTCCGTGTCGACGCGAACCTGCGTCCCTACGGTCGCGACGGAGTCCTGGTCAACACGCCCGATGAGCTTGAGGAGTACTACGAGAGCTCGGGGCAGACGTGGGAGCGGGCCGCGCTGCTGAAGGCCCGTCCGTGTGCGGGCGGCGTCGCACTGGGTGAAGGCCTGATCGCACGCCTCCGCCCCTTCGTCTATCCGCGCTCGCTGGACCTGAGGGCCGTCGAGGCGCTCGCGCAGATGAAGCAGCGCATCGATCGGCAGCGTGACAACGGCCCCGACGACGTGAAGCTGGGTCACGGCGGCATCCGCGAGATCGAGTTCTTCGTGCAGGCGCTGCAGCTGCTCCACGGGGGGCGTCAGCCGCGACTGCGGGTGCGCGCCACGCTCGAGGCGCTCGACGCGCTGCTGTATGCCGGTCTCGTTTCGGTCGACGATCGCGATGCGCTGGCCGAGGCGTACGGCTTCCTCCGCGACGTCGAGCATCGTCTGCAGGTACCCGAAGATCAGCAGACGCACCGTCTCCCCGCACGCGGCTCGGAGGCCCATTCTGCGCTCTCGCGGCGCATGGGTCTGTCCGACCCGGAGGCGTTTGCCGCTCGCCTCGAGCGACACCGGGCCGCCGTCCACGCACGCTTTTCGAAACTGCTCGAGACCGCCGAGGAGCGGCCACGCCACACGCGCGACGTCGACGCTGCGCTCTGCTGGTCGGACGAGTCAATCGACCGCATCGCCGCGCTCGCCCGGCTCGGGTTCGGAGAGACCGACGGCGCGGTCGCCCTGATCGACCGGATGAAGCGACTCTCCGATGGCCCCTTCGGCGCCCGCGGACGCGAGCGCCACCCGCTGCTCGCCGAGCGTCTTCTCGACGAGATGTCGCGCTCACCCGCTCCCGATGCGGCCCTCACGCGCTTCTCGCAACTCATGCCGCCGCGCTGGGAGCCGGGCGCGCTCGCGACCATCCTCGACGCGAACGCCGCGACCACGCGGCTGCTCGTACTCCTCTTCGCCACCAGCGAGTCGCTGACGGGCGACTTCCAGCGCCATCCGGAGCTTCTCGACACGCTCGTCCGGAGCGGGGACGCATTGCTGGAGAAGGACGCTGCGGCCCTTCGAGCGGAGCTTGCGGAGCGGTTGGATGGCGCCGTCGACATCGAGGCGCGGCTGGCGATCCTCCGGCGCGTCCGGCGCGAGGAGACGCTGCGCATCGGTCTCCACGATCTCGCCGGTCGCATCGACGTCCTGCAGGTCGGGCGGCAGCTGACGGGGCTGGCCGAGGTGCTGTGCGGCGTGGCGTTTGAGCTTGCGCGCACCGAGGTCTCGCAGCGGTTCGGGGAGCCTTCGTCGCCGCGCATCGCCGTGCTGGGCTTCGGCTCGTTCGGCGGTGAGGAACTCGGCTACGAGAGCGACCTCGATCTCGTCTTCGTGCACGAGGCGGCGGGCCAGACGAGCGGCGGCACGCGAGCACCCATCGACGGTCACGAATGGGCCGCGCGCATCGTCCAGCGCTTCCTCGCCTTTCTCACGCTCACCAGCGGCGAAGGCGTCCTGTACCGCGTCGACGCGCGTCTCCGCCCCAGCGGCTCGGCGGGGCCTCTCGTCGTCTCGCGCGCCACCTTCGCGAGCTACCACCACTTGGACGGCGAGCGGGTCCGCTCCGCGGCGCTCTGGGAGAGGCAGGCCCTTCTGCGGGCGCGCGCCGTCGCCGGCGATGTGTCCCTCGGCCAAGAGCTGACGCGCGACGTCCTCGATGCCTCGGTGCGCGAGCCTGTGCCCCCCGATGCCGCCGCGCAGATTCATGACATGCGTCGCCGCCTCGATCGCGTCGTGCCGGGCGCCGTCGACCCGAAGAAAGGGCCGGGCGGACTGCTCGACGTCGAATTCGCCGCGCAGTACCTCGAGCTCGCCCACGGCCTCCGCATCCCCTCGACCCCTCTCGCGATCGACCGGCTCGCCGAGGTCGGTGGACTCTCCCGCGACGACGCCGATGAACTGCGACGCGCCTGGCATCAGCTCCGCCGAATCGAAAGCAGGCTGCGTCTCACCTACGGTCGCCCCGACGTCTACGTGCCGCTCTCCGGCCCCGCGCTGAGCGCACTCGCGAGGCACCTGGGCGATGCCGCTCCCGATGGTCCGGTGCGACTCCTCGCGCACCTCGAGCGGCTCATGGGCGACACCCGGCGCCTGTTCGAACGCCTCGTTCCCGCCGCCTAAAACAGCCTTTCGCGTGCTATCTCCGTCCATCTTCGCATCCGGAGAACGCGCATGACGACCGCCGCCACGTTTGCCGTTCACTCACCCCGCGACGGACGCCTGCTCGCCGAGCTCGTTGCGACGCCCGTCGACCGCGTCGCCGAGATGGTTCTGGCCGCCCGTGCGGCTGGCATCGGCTGGGCCGGGCTCGACATCAAGGAGCGCGTGCGGCGTCTGCGGGCCATTCGCGACGCCTGGCTCGAGAAGGGCCCCGAGCTCGCGCGCATCCTCATGGACGAGGGCGGCAAGAGCGAGGCCGAGGCGCTCATGAGCGAGGTGGTCCCGTCGGTCGATCTCTTCGACTACTGGCTCAAGGCGGCGCCCGGCTTCCTCGCGCCCGAGCGGATCGCGCTCAGCCCGCTCAATTTTCCCGGCAAAAGAGGGGTGATTCATTACGAGCCGCGCGGCGTCGTCGCGCTCGTCACACCTTGGAACTATCCGGCGTCGATACCGCTGCGCGTCCTCGTGCCCGCGCTGCTCGCGGGCAACGCCGTCGTCTGGAAGCCCAGCGAATTCGGTGCGCTCACGGGGCGCTTCATCCACGCCCTCTTCTCGTCGCACCTCCCGCCGGGCCTCCTGCAGTTGGTCGAGGGCGCAGGCGACGTCGGCGAGGCGCTCATCGACGCGCCGGTCGACGCCATCTCGTTCGTCGGCTCCGCGGCCGTGGGCAAGCGCATCGCCACCCGAGCCGCACCGCGGCTCATCCCCGTTTCGCTCGAACTGGGCGGCAAGAACGCAGCGATCGTGCTCGAGGGCGCCGATGTTGAACGGGCGGCGGCCGGCATCGTCTGGGGCGCGTTCGGAAACGCCGGCCAGAACTGCGCCGCGGTGTCGCGCTGCTTCGTCGTGCGAGAGGTGGCCGAGCGGTTCCTGGAGAGCGTCGAGCGAAACGCCGAGCGCGTTCGCGTCGGGAGCGGAGGGGCCGAACTCTTCGACGTCGGGCCGCTCATCAATGCTCGACAACTCGACCGCGCCGTCACGCACGCCGACGAGGCCAAGAACTCCGGAGCCCAGCTGCTCGCCGACGGCGGCCGCGTCGACGCGCCGGGCCACTGGTTCGCCCCGCGCATCGTCCTGTCCCCCGCGCCCGAACTTCTGATGAGCCGTGAAGAAAGCTTCGCGCCGCTCCTCGGCATCACCGTCGTGGCGGATGAAGCGGAGGCGATGGCCCGTGCAGGCGAGGGCGACTACGGCCTCTCCGCGAGCATCTGGGTCGGCGACACGACGCGCGGAGAGCGGCTCGCGCGGGGCCTCAACGTTGGCACCGTCACCATCAACAACACCTCGTTCACGCCCGTCATCCCGAACGCGCCCTGGAGCGGCCGCGGGCTCTCCGGACACGGCGCAACCAACTCTCACCGCGCCTTGGCCGAACTGGTGCAGCCGAAGTTCGTGCTTGCCGAGCAGGGCCGCGAGAGCGAGCTCTGGTGGTTCCCTCACGACGCCACGCTGCGCGACCTCGGCCGCACCCTGCTGCAGTTCCTCGACCGACGGATCACGCGCAAGCTGGCCGCGCTGCCGCAGCTGCTGCAGCGACTCATGGCCCGCAAAAAGCGCCTTCAGAACCCCGCGGAGGAGAACCGATGAGCGAGATCGATTGGAAGGCTGTCGAGGACGACGCCCTCGAGCTGTTCCGGGCCCTGCTGCGCCTGAACACCGTCAATCCACCGGGCAACGAGACGCCCGCCGCGAAGCTGCTCTTCGACCGACTCGAGAGGGCCGGACTGAACCCCGTCCTGCTCGAGAGCGCGCCCGGTCGCGGCAACGTCGTCGCGCGGCTGAAGGGCACCGGAGCGAAGCCGCCTCTCCTGCTCACCGCGCACCTCGACGTGGTGGCCGTCGAGCCCGAGCACTGGAAGCACCCGCCGTTCGGCGCCGAAATCCACGACGGCTACGTCTGGGGCCGCGGTGCGGTCGACATGAAGCACATGGCGGCCATGAGCGTGGTGGTCCTGGAACAGCTCAAGAAGCGCGGCGTCATGCTCGAGCGGGACCTGATCTTCGCGGGCGTCGCGGATGAGGAGAGCGGCTCGCGCTGGGGCGCCGAGTGGCTCGTCGAGAATCATCCCGATCTGGTGCGCGCCGAGTATGCGCTGGGTGAAATCGGCGGCTGGTCGCTTCATCTGGGGAAGGTCACCTACTACCCGATCCAGATCGCTCAGAAGGGCACCGTCTGGGGCCGCATGCGCGCCCACGGCCACGCCGGTCACGGCTCGATTCCGCGCCCCGACAACGCGGTGGTGCGTCTCGCCAAGGCGGTGGCCGACATCGGATCGCGGCGCCTCCCGCAGCACACATCCGGCCCCATGCGCGCCATGGTCGACGGCCTCGCCCGCGCCCAGAGCTTGCCCTCCGCCGCCGTCATGCGCGCGGTCTTGAACCCGCTCTTTGCGCCGCGGGTCCTCAAGCTGTTCCCCGATTCGGTGGCGCGCAGCTTCGCGGCCCTGCTGGCGAACACCGTCACGCCCACCGTCCTGCGCGCGGGCTCGAAGACCAACGTCATCCCCGGCACGGCCGAGGCCGAGTTCGACGGCCGCATCGCGCCCGGCCAGACGAAGGATGACCTGCTGCGCGAGCTGCGCGAGGTCGTCGGCCAGGAGATCGAGATCGAGGTGTTCGAGACGACGCCCCCCGTTGAAACGCCGGCGGACACCGAACTGTTCCGCTCTCTGTGCGAATCGATCAAGGCCGTCGACCCGGCGGGCGTGCCGATCCCCTACGTGATTCCCGGATTCACCGATGCGCGCGCCTTCTCCAAGCTGGGGACGCACTACTACGGCTTCGCGCCGGTCCGCTTCCCGAAGGAGGACAACGTCGCCTTCGCGGACCTCTACCACGCGCACAACGAGCGGGCGCCGGTCGAGGGGTTCAAGTGGGGCCTGCGACTGCTTCACGACGCCGTGCTGCGCTTCTGCTCGCAGGCGCCCCAGAAGGCGTAGGAACGTGCTCAGAAACGTCGGTTTTCGCGCACCTCGCCGCGGTCCTCGCGAATCTCGTTCGCGTCGTTCCGGAGCTCGATGCGGTTGATCCGCTGAAGTTCGGTCAGGAGGAACCGGTAGCGGTCCAGTGATGCCCCGTCGGTCTTGCCGAACAGGCCCCTCAGTTCATGGGCGATGTTGCGACGGCCGTTCACGATCGAGGCCTTCGCTGCCGCGTCGCGCCGGTCGTCCTTCAGGTCGCGGCGGTCGTCGCGCGCCTCCCGGGCGTCCCTCGCTGTGCGTCGCTCGCCCGCCCCAACGGCCGCGCTCCTCATCAGCTCACGGCGGCTGTCTCGCAACTCCGCCTCGCTGCGGGCGATCTCGGCACGCGTGCCATGTGCCTCGACGCGGTCTTCCGTCAGCTCCTCTCGAAGGTAGTCACGCAGCTCCCGCTCCATCCGGTCGAAGGCAGGTTTGTCCCGGCGCTCGCGGGCGGCGTCGAAGCGCGTCACGATCTCGTCGAGCCACGCCGCGTCCCGCAGGTCATCGCGCCGAGCGGCCTTGGAGTGGGCCAGCTCACGCGCCTCCTGCTTGCGCTCGGCCGCCTTGCGCGCGACCTGGGCCGATGCATCGACAGAAAGTCCAACGAGCGCACCAAACAGAATCCACGTCTTCATGTGCCACCTCAGGGGCGAAGGGAACCTTTCGCGGCGCTCTCGGAGAGCATCCGGCGCACCACGTCTTCTCGACTCGACACCGGCGTGAACGACGCGAGGCCGTGATCGTCCGCGGCGATCAGCGCGGCGGTGATGGCGCCGTCGGACTGCCCCTGCGCCCGGAGAACCTGAATCCGTTTCAGAATCTCGGCGAGCGCGTCGCGGCATCGCAGCAGGTCGGTCTTCTTGGCGAGCGGACCGTGGCCCGGCACCACCGTCTCGGCATCGAAGAGCGCCAGCTGGTTGAGCGCCTCCAGCAGGCCCAGCATCGAGCCGCCATGGACCGGGTCCACATGGGGGTAGTAGCCGTTCATGAAGACATCGCCCGTGGCGAGCAGTTTGCGCCGCGGAAACCAGGCCGCCACGTCGCTGTCGGTGTGTGCGGCGGGAAGGGGCACCACCAGAACCTCCTCGCCGCCAATGCGCAGCCAGCTCTTCGCGCGAACCGGCAGCGTCGCGTCCGCGCCGAATGGAAGGGCCTCGTGCCCCTGCTCCGACAGGTGCCGCAGCGCGGAGGGCGCCGCCACGCGGGTCGCGCCCTCCAGAAGCCCGCTCGTGCCGACGTGGTCCGCGTGAAGATGGGAGAGCACCACCAGCGTCGGCCGGGCACCCTGTTCGTCCAGCGCGCGCCGCACCTCCGCGTCGAACGGCCACAGCTTCGCGTCGAACAACAGCGCCCGCTCGCCCGCCGTCACGATCAGCGCGTTTCCGCCGCCGCCCTGCAGGAAGAGCGCGCCGTCTCCGAGCGGAGCGCGCAGGACCGTGAACACCTCCGCCGGCAGACAGGCCGCGAGTACCGCCACCGCCGTGACGAGCAGATAGCCCTGCAGCCATCGGCGCGACATGTCAGCCCTGCCCGCGAATGCGGTACTGAATCGGCGTCGAGCGACTGCCCGTGACGAGCCCCTCCTGCTCCAGCTCGCCCAGCAGCGTCGCTGCGGTTTGGATGTCGACCTGCAGCTCTGCCGCCGCCTGATCGGCCGCGACACCCGACACACGCCGGCGCAGCAGCATCATCAGCTCCGTCTTCAGCCGCGACCGCTCTTCAGCATTCAGGTCGTTGCTGCGCATGGCGCCCAGGAGCGCCCCAACAATCAGCCCGACGATGAGCAGCGAGATGGCCGGATAGACCAGCATCCCGTGCGACTCGATCCACTCCCAGAGCTGATGCGGACCAAAGTCGCCGCCCTTTTGCTTCCCGGCAGCCAGAATCAGCGCAGCGTACATCCTCGCTCCTCGACGAAAAGGGAACCCGCAATTCCTCTAGCCGAGCGCATCCGGACGGGCAATTTCCGGCCTCGGCCTGCAGTGTCCGGTGCCACCCCCGTCACGCCGTTCGGCGGCCCGGCGCCGGACGCAGCGACGAGGCGCCCTCGAACGGCTCGCCCGACGGAGTGCCGACGCGTCCGTCCCGCCACAGCAGCTCTTCGGCGCGCGTCAGCAACTCCGAGAAGCCCTCGCGGGTGTTGGCGCTCACCGAAAGACCCGAGCGGCCCAGGGCAAGCACCGTCGCCGCTGCGCCTTGGACGCCGCCCTCGAGCCGGTCGCACTTGTTGAACACCACGATGCGCGGTGTCTCGGCCAGCTCCAGCGACGAGAGAATCTTCTCGACCGCCTCGATGTGCCGCTCGTGATCGGGGTCCGATGCGTCGACGACGTGCAGCAGCAGGTCGGCCTCGTTCAGCTCCTCCAGCGTCGCGCGGAAGGCATTCACCAGCGTCTTCGGCAGCTGGCGGATGAAGCCTACGGTGTCGGTCAGCACCACCTCCCGGTCGCGCGGGAAGCGCAGGCGGCGGCTCGTGGTGTCCAGCGTCGCAAACAGCTTGTTTTCAGCCAGTACGGACGAGTCTGTCAGCGCGTTGAGCAGCGTCGACTTGCCCGCGTTCGTGTAGCCGACAATTGAGATGACCGGCACGCCGCCGCGCCCGCGCCGCTGACGACGCATGGCGCGATCTTCAGAAAGCTGATCGATCTTCTTCTCCAGCATCGCGATGCGGTCACGCACGCGCCGGCGGTCGACCTCGAGCTTCGTCTCGCCCGGGCCACGCCCACCGATGCCGCCCGAAAGCCGCGACAGGCCGTCGTCACGCTGCGACAGGCGCGGCAGCATGTACTTCAGCTGCGCCAGTTCGACCTGCAGCTTGCCGTCCGCGCTCTGCGCCCGCTGCGCGAAGATGTCCAGGATCAGCTGTGTGCGATCCAGCACCTTGAGTGAAGTGCGCTCCGCGAGGTGGCGCGCCTGCGAGGGTGACAGGTCGTGATCGAAGACCAGCAGATCGACCAACTGCTGCATCGCCCGCAGATTCAATTCGTCCAGCTTCCCCTCGCCGACGACGTACCGGCTGTCCAACTCGCGCCGGGGCTGGATCACGACGTCGACCACTTCGACGCCGGCGGTCCGAGCCAACTCGCGCAGCTCGGCCATCGAGCTCTCGGCCTCGGCACGCCCGTCCAGTGCCACGCCCACCAGCATGGCCCGTCCGTCCTTCGCGACATGCCGGGTCTTCACGACGCGCGCGAAGCCGGCTTCAATCTCTTCCGCCCGCTCCAGCGGGTCGAAGTCGACCTCGTACAGGTCTGCGAACGTCTCGGTGCGCCACGGCTCCGAGCCCGCAACGCCCGTGTTTTCAGGCGCCAGATGCCCGATGTGAACGCGCCCCGGGAAGCCGTCGGGACGGGCCTCGATCGCGCAGACGAGGTCAAAGCGCAGCAGCGCCAGATCCGTCAGGTCGTCGCGCGTCAGCTCCTCGCCCCTCAGGTGCGTGTGAACGAGGCGAAGGCCACGCAGGCGCGAGTCGCCCGCACGCGCGCGGCCTATTTCCGGCATCTCCAGCTGGAACGCATCGCCGACGATGACGTGCTCGACCTCGCCCCGCCGGTTCACCAGCACGCCGATCTGCCGGCCGGTCTCACGGGAGATCTCGGTCAGGTGCCGCGCCAGCTCGGCGCTCGCCACCTCGTGGGGATGGACGCGCCGCCTGAAGGTCGTCTGCAGGCGCTTGAGGTGGTTCGGCTTCAGTCCGAGGGTCTTGCCGCTGACGTCGTGAATGGGCTGCTCCAAGCGGCGAAAAGGGGCCGCGAGACCGATCCCACTATAACCGCCGGATCGCCGTGATGCGCTGCTTGCTCCCACCATAGGCCGCGCTATGGTCCGCCCGCCCATGAGCGAAAACAGCCTCTCGCAAGCCCCAATCGAAGCCTCGCGCGCCATCGACTCCCGGCACGCGCTCGCCAACGCCCGGCGAGTTATCGTGAAGATCGGCACCGGCGTCCTGACCGCCCCGGGCGGCGGATTCGACCGACCACGCTTCGAGTCGCTCTGCGCCGAACTGGCCGCCGTTGCCAACGGCCGCGAACTCGTCGTCGTCAGCTCTGGCGCCATCGCACTGGGCGTCGAGAAGCTCGGCCTCAAGAGCCGCCCGAAGGAGATCCGCCTCAAGCAAGCCGCCGCCGCGGTCGGCCAGTCGCGCCTCATGCGGCTCTACGACGACGTGCTGGGCGCGGGCGGGCTCACCGTCGCCCAGGTGCTCCTCACGCACGCCGACATCCAGAGCCGCACGCGCTACCTGAACGCGCGCCATGCCCTCGAGCAGCTCCTCGAGCACAAGGCCGTCCCGATCATCAACGAGAACGACACGGTCTCCGTCGAGGAGCTGAAGTTCGGCGACAACGACACGCTGGCCGGCATGGCGGTCGACCTCGTCGGCGCCGATGTGCTGGTCATCCTCACCGACATCGACGGCGTCTACACCGCCGACCCGCGCGTCGACCCCACGGCCCGCAAGCTCGACACGCTTGAGGGCGTCGACGACGCGGTGCTCGCCACGGGCGGAGACTCGCGCTCGGGCGTCGGCACCGGCGGGATGGCGAGCAAGCTCAAGGCCGCGCGCCGGGCGGGCGAGAGCCGCGTGCCCACCGTCATCGCGCCGGGCAAGAAGGACGGCGTCCTCTCCGCCATCTTCGGGGGCGAGAACGTCGGCACCTTCGTGCGCGCCCCCGCCGGACGAGGCACCGGCCGTCAACGCTGGATCGCCCGCGACCTCAAGCCAACCGGGGAACTACGCGTCGACGAGGGCGCCGTGCGCGCGCTCACGCAGCAGCACAAGAGCCTGCTTCCGAGCGGCCTGCGCGACGTCCGCGGCATCTTCGAGCAGGGCGACGCGGTGGAGATCTGCGACCTCGAGGGCCACGCCGTCGCGCGCGGCCTCGTCGGCTACTCGAGCGATGACCTGAAGCGCATCGCCGGCCACCGCAGCGCCGACATCGAGTCGCTGCTCGGCTACAAGTTCCTCGACGAAGCCGTTCACAAGGACGACCTCGTTCTTCTCTCGGAGACCGCCAGTGGTCGCTGAAGCCGATCTTTCGGCCGTTTCGGGGCTCGCGAGCGGCCTCGCCATCCGCGCGAAGGCCGCCGCACGGCCGCTCGCCACCGCCTCCAGCGCCCAGAAGAACGCCGCTCTCGAGGCGCTCGCGAACCTTCTTTCGACCGAGCGCGCGACCATCCTAGCCGCCAACGAACGCGATCTCGCGGAGGCCCGCCAATCGGGGATCTCCGGCGCTCTGCTCGATCGGCTCATGCTCGACGACAAGCGGCTCGCCGGCATCGCGAAGGCGGTGCGCGACGTCGTGCTCCTGCCCGATCCGGTGGGAGAGGTCACCGAGAGCTACCCGCGACCCAACGGCATGCTCGTCCGCCGCGTGCGCATCCCGCTGGGCGTGATTCTCATCATCTACGAGGCCCGACCGAACGTGACCGTCGACGCCGCGGCGCTCTGCCTCAAGAGCGGCAACACTGTCCTGCTTCGCGGGGGCAAGGAGGCAAGAGAAACGAACGCCGCCCTTGCGAAGCTGGTGAGCGCTGCGCTGGCCTCCGTGGGCCTGCCTGCCGACGCGTGCGTCTTCGTCGACAACCCCGACCGAGACCTGATGCTCGCGCTCCTGCAGCAGGACGAGGCGATCGATCTCGCCATCCCTCGCGGCGGGGAAGGGCTCATCCGCTTCGTCGCCCAGCACGCGCGCGTGCCCGTCATCAAGCACTACAAGGGCGTCTGCCACCTCTACGTCGATCGCGCCGCCGATCTCGAGATGGCGACCTCCATTGCCTTCAACGCGAAGACGTCGCGTCCGGGCGTCTGCAATGCGCTCGAGTGCCTGCTCGTCCACGCGGACGTCGCGCCGAAGCTGCTGCCGGAGGTCGCTCGACGGCTCGTCGCCGCAGGCGTCACCCTCAAGGCCGAACCGCGCGCAAAGGCCATTTTTCAGGCCGATCCGCGCATCGAAGAGGCCGCGGCCGACGACTTCGGGCGCGAGTTTCTGGACCTCGTCCTCGCCGTCAAGGTGGTCGACTCGCAGGACGAGGCCATGGCGCACATCGCGCGCTACGGCTCGCTCCACACCGAGGTCATCTGCACCTCGGACGAGGCGGCGGCACACCGCTTCATCTCCGGCGTCGAGGCAAGCATGGTCGGCTGGAACGTCTCGACGCGCTTCAACGACGGGGGCGAACTGGGCCTGGGCGCCGAGATGGGCATCTCGACTTCCAAGCTCCACGCCTTCGGCCCCATGGGCCTCAAGGAGCTCACCACCACCAAGTTCGTCGTGACGGGCGAGGGGCAGGTACGATAGGAACGCCCTCCGTTCAACGTACGTCGGGAGAGAAGATGGCGCGCGCGAAGAAGACCCAGACCAAGGAGGCGGCACCCGCCGCCGCAGCCTCGCTCGAGGAGGCCCGAATCGCCGTCTCCACGGGCGCCGACAAGAAGGCCGAGAACATCGTCGTCCTCGACGTGCGCACGCTCACCTCCTACGCCGACTACCTCGTCCTCATGTCCGCCTCGAGCGATCGTCAGGTCTCCGCCATCGCCGATGCGATCGACGACGAGCTGCGCAAGGCCGGCCACCGTCCCATCGGCGTCGAGGGCAGCGGGACCAGCAACTGGGTCCTCATCGATACCGGCGACATCGTCGTCCACGTCTTCCTCGAAGAGGCCCGCGAGTTCTACGACCTCGACCGCCTCTGGGCCGACGCGCCGCGCATCGACCTCGAGCCGACGAAGCCCTCGACCGCGAAGGTCTAGCGTCGCCACGCGCGCCCCATGAAGCTCAAGCTCATCTCCGTCGGCCGGGATCGCTCGAACCTGTTCGAGCCGGCCGTGCAGGAGTACGCGACGCGCCTCAAGCGTCAGCACGACTTCGAGCTGGTCGAGCTCAAGGAGCAGCCGACGCGCGAGCAGGAGGGCGCGGCCATTCTCCAGAAGCTCTCGCCCCGCGACGTCCTGGTCTGTCTGGACGAACGCGGCAAGGTGCTTTCGAGCCCCGAGCTGGCCGAGAAGGTGGGCCGTTGGCGTGACGAGGGCCGCGACGTCGTCTTCGCCATCGGGGGCGACGAGGGGCATTCGGAAGAGGTCCGACAGCGCGCGCAGCTCGTCTGGTCGCTCTCGCGCCTCGTGCTGCCCCACCGTCTCGCGCGCGTCGTCGTCACCGAGCAGCTCTACCGCGCCTTCACCATTCTGCGCGGCGAGCCGTACCACAAGTGAGCACCATGCCCACGTCAGCCCCCCGCCTCGCCACGCCCGCCGACTTCGATGCGCTGATGGCCCTGCGCTACCGCGTTTTCTGCGACGAACAGGGCGTCCCTCGCGACATCGAACGTGACGACGAGGACGCTGTTGCGCTGCACCTGATCGCATCGTCCGAAGGCCGCGCCGTCGCTACCGGACGTCTCCTGCGGCAGCGGATCGATCACGCCTGCGTCGCACCCTCCGATCAGGCCCGTCCGGGCGATCTCGCGCGCATCGGCCGAATGGCCGTCGACGCATCGGTGCGAGGGCAGGGTATCGGCGCCGCGGTGCTGACACTGCTCGAAAGCGAGGCCCGCCGCGTAGGCCTCGACACCGCCACGCTCCACGCGCAATGGCACGCCCGCGGCTTCTACGCGAAGGCCGGCTACATCCCATTCGGCGAGCCATTCGACGAAGCTGGCATCCGCCACATCGAAATGCGAAAAGCTCTATCAAGAGGGTAATCGAGATGTGCCGCCACGCCGTCTGGCTCGGACGCCCGCTGCCGCTCTCGGCCCTCACCCACGACCCGCCCCATGCGCTCGTCGTCCAGAGCCATCGCCCGAAGCACATGCGCGAAGCGACGATGAACGGCGACGGCTGGGGCGCCGCCTGGTACCCCGACGACGGCCGCCCCGAGCCGGTGCGCTACCGCGTTCCCACGCCCGCCTGGAGCGACGAAAACCTCGCGAGCCTCGCGCCGCGCACCCTCGCCGGGTGCCTCCTCGCCACCGTGCGCAGCGCCACGCCCGGCATGCCTTACGGCGCCATGACGAATCAGCCCTTCGTGCGCGGCCGCCTCTCGTTCCTGCACAACGGCTACCTCGCGCCGTTCCCGCCCATCCGTCGCCTCCTGCGCGCGCGTCTGGACGAAGACGCCGAGGCGATGATCCACGGCAACACCGACAGCGAGCACGTTTTCGCCCTCCTTTGGCCGACCCTCGCGGGCCGGGACGACCGCGCATCCCTCGCGGAGGCCGTCGCCGAAATCGTCCGCCTCTGTCGCAGCGTCGCGCTCGAGACCGGCGGCAAGGCCTACATGAACCTCGTCGTCGCGAACGGGCAGGGCTTCGTCGCCACGCGCTCCGGCACGCATGGCGGCGGCGGCTCACTCTTCATCAGCGAGGGCGCACCCGGCTATGACGGCGGCGTCGTGGTCGCGAGCGAGCCGCTCAGCGACGCGCCCGCATGGTTGCCGGTGAAGGACGAGGTGCTCATCGTCGCCGCGCATGGAGAGCCGGTCCGGCAACGCCCCCTCGTCTGAATCCCTGCATCCTCTCGACAGCCTCCGTCGCACGCGCGCCGTCACGCTGCGCCTCGTCTCAGGACTCACCGATGAGGAGCTGGCCGCACGCCCGTTCGAGGAGGCCCGGCCCATCGCCTGGCACCTCGGCCACATCGCGCTCGTCCAGCTGCGCGAGGCCGCTCCCATGCGCCTCGGCGGCACCTCCGACGAGATGCTTCGCCTCTTCGAATCTCGCCCCGTCGCGCTCCCGGCAGATCACCGTTGGCCGGCCGGGCGCCTGCTCCTCGAGCTGCTCGCACAGGCGCTGCGTGCGGTGGAGTCGGACTCTGCGCCCGCAGAGTTGCTGCGCCCCCTCGCCGCTCACGAGCAAGGCCACGCCGAGGAGATCGTGGCGCTGCTCCGCGCGCGTGGTGCGGGCCGCCGTCCGCAGAAGGGATGGCCGCTCCCCGAGGAGACCGCTGCGCTGCCGCGGCCTCCGCTCGTCCTGCCGGGCGGCGTTCACCACGGGCGCATCGAACGTCCTGTCACCTTGGACGGCACCTGCGCAACGAACCTCGACTGGCTCGAGTTCATTGTCGAGGGCGGTTACCAGCGCCGCGAGCTGTGGAGCGAGGTCGGCTGGCGGGCCTGTCGCGAAGCCTCCTGGCTCACTCCTTCGACGTGGCTGCGCGGTCCACGCGGCTTCCTGCTCCGCACCCTGGGGGGCGACGTCAGGTTGCCTCCGGGGCATCCCGTCGAGGGCGTCAGCTGCTTCGAGGCCGAGGCCTACGCGCGGTTCCGCGGCGGACGCCTCCCCACCGTGCGGGAGTGGCAGCGCGCGGCGCTCGTGCACGGCGAGCCCTCTCCCTGTTTGGGCCTTGTCTGCGGCGGTGCCCGTCCTGCGGGCTCCGGGGGGCACGACCTCGTCGGCAACGTCTGGGAGTGGACCGCCTCCGACGACCGGCGCGAGCCCCTCCTCTGCGGCGGTTCGTGGGCATCTCAAGGCGCGATGCGTCTCATTCGACCGGCGCCGCCCCGCAGCCGGGTGGGCGCGTTCGGCGTCCGTGTCGCGCGCGATCTCTGAGCGCCGGGGTTAGAGTGCCGCGGCCATGACACTCCTCCGACTCGCCGTGATCCTGCTCGTCGCCACCGCCTGCAAGGCCCGCGAGCCCGCCCCGACGACTGCATCGCTAGACGCCGGCAGTGTGCGCCCCGAAGGTCCGCCACCCGCCGCCATCGTCGTCGACAGGAAGCGCACCGACCTCGTCTTCACCTACGTCGATCCCTCCGGTCAGTTCCACGACGTCACGACCATCGACGAGGTGCCCGATGACTCGCGGGCGCAGGTGTTGGTGCGCGACCTCTCGAAGAGCCCCGACGAAGTCCACGCCGCCGACTACCTCTACGTCGCCGACCTGCGCACCGCCGACCCTTCGGGCCGCTACCCCTGCGGCGCCGTCTCCCGCTTCGGCTTCGAGAAGAAGGGCGCCCGCGAGGCCGCACAGAAGGCTGCCGAAGAGGCCGCCGGCCGCGGCGAACCGATCGTCGTCGTCTACTCGACCGCCTGGTGCGGCGTCTGCAAGAGCGCCAAGGCGTGGCTCCGGCAGCAGGGCATCCCGTTCGTCGAGCGCGACGTCGAGAAGGACTCCGGCGCGAGCGACGAACTTGCCTCCAAGGCAACCGCAGCAGGCGTTCGCCCGAGCGGCGTTCCCGTCATCGACGTCGCCGGTGAGCTGATGGTCGGCTTCGATGCCGGCGCGCTCTCGGCGCTCGTCGAGCAGAAGGGGCTCAAGAAGACGCTGTGAGGCGCCTTCCGCTAGAGTTCCCGGCCTTGTTCACGAAGCCCGCCATGCGCATCGCCATCGCCTCGCCGGGTCGCTTCCACGCCTGCGACCTCGCCCGCGAACTCGCTGCGTGTGGGCATGCGGTGACGTTCCACTCGCTCGTCCCGCCGTGGCGCACACGTACCTTTGGCCTGCCGGACGCGTGCAACGCCTGGATGGCCGGCGGCTGCTTCGCCCACTACGGCGCCTACCGGCTGCTGCATCGGCTGGGCCGCGCCGAGCAGGGCGATCGCCTCCTCATCGAGCGGTTCGACGACCTGATGTTCGATCGCGTCCGCGAGGCCGACCTCTTCATCGCCATGTCGGGCTTCTGCACCCGCACCATCGAGCGTCTCGTCCGCGAGACGACGGTGCGCGTCGTCGTCGAGCGCGGCAGCCGCCACGTCCTCTCGCAGCAGCAGATCCTCACCGCTGCCGGCGCCGATCCGATCGACCCCTGGATGATCGAGCGCGAACTCCGCGAATACCGCGCCGCGCACCGCCTCTCGGTCCTCTCGCACCACGCACGGCAGAGCTTCATCGACGAAGGCGTCGAACCCGAACGCCTCTGGCTCAACCCCTGCGGTGTTGACCTCTCGGCCTTCCCGCCCACACCGCGCCCCGCGGGCCCGCCGACGCTGCTCTACGTCGGCGCCTGGTCCAGGCGAAAGGGCTGCGACCTGCTCACCGAGGCGTGGCGGAAGCTGCCGGGCGTGCGGCTGCTCCATGTCGGCGGCGTGATGGACCTCGCCCTGCCCACGGACGCCGGCTTCACCCACCACGACCCGGTGCCTCAGGCCGAGCTGCCGCGCTTCTACGCGCAGGGCCACGCCTTCGTCCTCGCCTCCCGGGAGGACGGCCTCGGCATGGTCATCGCTCAGGCGCTCGCCTGCGGCCTGCCCGTCGTCGCCAGCCACCTCACCGGGGGCCCCGATTTTCGGGCGCTCGCGGGACTGACCGACGAGGTCGCGCTGTTCCCCGCAGGTGACGTTGCTGCGCTCGCTCAAGCCCTCCAATCGCAGCTGGAACGCGGGCTCTCGGCCCCCGAGGGGACGTCGCGCGACCTGCTGGGCGACCGGCGCGAACGGCTCTCCTGGCGGGCCTACGGCGACCGGTACGACCGAGCAGTTCGCGACTGGGTGGAGCCGGCAGTTCAGCGCGTCCGTTGAAGGACACTTTACGCCCCGGCCCGCTCCGTGTAGCATTCCGCGCCTTTTTTCGGTCCGTCCGGCGCTCCCTTCGAGCCTCCGCGGCGGCTGTTCAACGCCGCCCGTGACGGGTGGCTCACGCCGGCCTTCGTGGCCGGTTTTTCGGGAGTGAAATGTCAGCCCCCTTGTTTGCCCTGTTGTTCGCAGTCGCGGCGGTCGCGGCGTTCGCCTTCTACCTGCAGGTCGACGCGCTCAAGAAGAAGGAGGCCGCCCGCGAGCAGTCCTCCGCAGAGTCCTCCGCCGCGTCGAAGAAGGCCGCGAAGGAGCTCGCCGACGCCCGTGAGGAGGCCTCCCGCCGCAAGGCCGAGGCGGCCGACCTGCGCGAGAAGCTCAATGAGCTGCGCGCCCGCAGCCACAAGCAGCGCGAGAATGAGAAGAAGCAGAAGGGCGGCGCCGCCACCGAGCTTCAGGACGCTCTCGACGACACCCGCGACCAGCTCTCCGGCGAGCGCGCCCGCGCCGACGTCCTCGCCCGCGAGGCGGCCGGCATGCAGGAGGAGATCTCCCGCCTCAAGGACGCCCTCCGCAAGACCGACGACGCCCTCAAGGCCGCCGCCAGCGCCGCCGTCAAGGCTGCTGCCGCTCCTGCCTCGACCGACGCCGCTGCGCCGGCCCCCATCATGGTCGCCGCGCCCGTCCGCTCGGACGACGAGCTCAAGGCCCGCATCTTCTCGCTCGAGTCGCAGCTCAAGGAGGCCCGACGCAAGGCCGGTGACGCCGAGGAGGAGCTCCGCAAGTCGCGCTCGGCCTCGTCCAACGCGAAGCGCCAGTTCGTCATGACCAAGGGCGAGCTCGACCTCTTCCGCGAGAAGCTCGTCTGGAGCGAGAAGCGCGTCGTCGAACTCGAGCGCCTTCTGTTCGAGAACAAGATCGCGATGCCCGAGCGCGAGACCGCCCCGCAGCCCAAGGCCCCGCAGCTCGCCCCCGGCATCGTCGCCCGCGAGAGCGGCAACACGGGTGGCGAGGGCGTCGTCGCCGCCGGTGCCGACTACGTTCCGGACGAGGCCGCAGCGCCTGTCGCGACCGACGTCGTCGCCGTCGAGGCTGCCCCGGCCGAGGCGCCCGTCATCGCCGCGAACGAGGCCAGCGACGCGAGCGGCCCTCAGGCCGTGCCGCCCATCCGTCGCCCGAAGGCCGCCGTCGACGAGGCCAAGGTCGATTAGTCCATCGTTGGAATGAACTGCTGCGAGGCGCGTCGGAGGCTGCTCCGGCGCGCCTCGTCTGCTTTTCGGGGTGTGTCATGCGCCGCTTCCGCATCGTCCGGTTCGAGGCCCGACCGCTCGCCGTACCGCTCACCGAGCCGTTCGTTATCGCCACCGCGCGGGTCGACGTCACTCCGAACGTGCTGGTTGAAATCGAGCTGGAGGAGGAGGGCTCCCGTGCCCACGCGACCGGCCTCGGCGAGGCCGCGACGCTGCATCCGGTGACGAGGGAGACCGCCGATGCGGTGCTTGGCGCCTTCGCCATCGCCGCACCTCCCGAGGTCGCACTGACCGAGCCGGAGCTTCTCGAGTGGTCCTCTGGTGCGATGAGGGGAACGTGCGCCCGCGCGGGGCTCGACACCGCGCTGCACGACGCGCTCGGCAGGCTCGACGGCGCTCCGGTCTGGCGTCGCCTCGGCGGCGGCCGGCCCCTGCCCATCACGAGCGACATCACGCTCTCGATCGGCGATCCGGGGCGTGTCACCAAAGTCGCCCGCCGCTGGGCCCTCACCGGCTTCCGCGCATTCAAGGTGAAGGTCGGCCGCGACATCGACGAGGCGCTCCGCACCCTCGAGGCGCTCCGCGAGGCCATTCCCGACGCCACCTTCCGAGTCGACGCGAACGCCTCGCTCACCGCCTCCGAAGCGCTTTCGCTCGTCTCGTCCGCCGAAGCGATGCAGCTGCCCGTCGAATGCTGGGAGCAGCCCTGCGCGCGCCTCGCCCTAGAGGCCATGGCGGAGGTGACTGCGGTTGCGAAAGCGCCCGTGCTCGCCGACGAATCGGTCTCGACGCTGTCCGATCTCGAGCGGGTCGTCGCCATGAAGGCGGCACGCGGCGTCAACCTCAAGCTCGTGAAGTCGGGTGGTCTGGGCGCCTGCCTGGCGCTCGGTCGCGCCGCACGGGCCCACGGACTCTCGCTCATGGTCGGCGCGATGGTCGAGAGCCGGCTCGGCATCGCCGCGGCAGTGCACCTCGCCACCGCGCTCGGCGGAGTCGAGTTCCCCGACCTCGACACCGCCTTCCTGCTCGCGGACGATCCGTTCTCGGGCGGATACGCTGCGGAAGGGCCCATCCTGACGGCGAAGGATGCGCCGGGTCTTGGGGTTCTTTGTAAATAGCTATTTCGGGAGAATACCGTCTTTAAAAGGTCGCGCGGCGCTCCGTGTGCTCGCTTCCGTCGAACCGCACCAGCGTCCCCTTGCCGTCGACCTTCGTGTAGAGGTTCACCGGCCGGCGCCACAGCCCCTGCAGCGCGCGAAGCGTCTCTCGGGCGTGGTCCATCTTCAGGTCGACGCCCTCGTGCCTGTGCGCCAGCAGCAGCTCCGAGCGGTTCTCGAAGTTCCCGTCCATCACCTCGATGATCGGCTGGCCGAAGTTGGTCAGCTGGGTCAGCAGCTTCTGCTTCACCTCGCGGAAGGCGCGCTCGACGATCTCCCAGTGGTTCGCCTTGTCGTTGAAGCCGTAGACGAACAGCTTCTGCTCGACGGCGAACTCGGGCGTCAGGAACTCATCGATGAACGTCACGTCGTTGTAGTGGCGCCGCACCTCGAAGATCTTCTGCCGGCCCTTGCCCGCATGGGTGTTCCAGCGCTGCCGCTCGACCATGTCGTCGCACTCGTCGAACGCCTTGCCGAAGCGCCCCTTGTTCCAGCGATCCTCGATGTCGCGGAACAGTTCGATGCCGATCTTGTAAGGGTTGAGCGCGCCGGGCCGCGTCCCGAGCGTCCCGGAGTGATGATCGGCGTAATCGATCACCTCGGCGTCGGTCAGCACCCGCTGCGTCATGATCGTCGAGTGCCAGTACGACGCCCACCCCTCATTCATGATCTTCGTCTGCCCCTGCGGAGCGAAGTAGTAGGCCTCCTCGCGCACCATCGACAGCACCTCGCGCTCCCAAGGCTCCAGCGGCGCAAAGTCGATAAGGAACTTCAGGACGTCGCGCTGGGGCGACTCGGGAAACCGGCGCTTCGCGTCCCGTTCGGCCTCGAGCCGCCGGCGCTGGTCCTGCAGATACTCGGGCGGGTTGATGTACTCGCCCATGTACTCCCGCTCATTGCGAAAGCCGTGGACCTCGACGGGCGGCCGCTCCGACGTGTCGATCGCCGCGGACCGTCGCACGTACGGTGACTGGTAGTCGATCAGGTTCTCGAGCGACAGGCAGCGATCGACGAACCCCTCCACCAGCTCGACGCCCATCCGGTCGATGAGCCGGCGCACGCGCGTCGCGTGGTTCGCCATCTCGTCCATCATCTTCCGGTTGGTGTGGGCGAACGCGAAGTTGTTCTTGAAGAAGTCGACGTGCCCGAAGACGTGCGCCATCACGATCTTCTGGTCGACGTCCATGTTGCTCTCGAGCAGGTAGGCGTAAGACGGCTCGTTGTTGATGACCATCTCGTAGATCTTGGAGAGCCCGTACTCGTAGCCCTTCGCGAGCTGCTCGTACTCCATGCCGAACCGCCAGTGCGGATAGCGGTTGGGGAAGCCGCCGTAAGCGGCGACCATGTTCAGCTCGTCGTAGCCCAGCACCTCGAAGACGACGTCCCAGAAGTCCAGGCCGAACGCCAGCGCGTGGCCCTCGATCTCTTCGCGCAGCTTCTGCAGCCTTGGTGACAGCTCTGCCATCCGAACCCCTCGAGGCCCCACGGCCGGCATGCGGGCGCCTTTCGGGCCCACCCGGCAACATGGGTCGTCACGGTCGGATTTCCAGCCGCCTACTCGAAGCGCCCGTGCCGCCCGGCCCCCGATGCAAAGCGTCCCACGCCCTGACGGAGCTCCTCCGAAGCGAGGGAACGCTCCCCGTGTCGGAACTCGTTGCGGAGGGCCTCCTCCATCGTCAGTCCATGCTGCTCCCGCACGCTCGCCCGCTCCTCGCGAAGACTGGTCTGCGGGAAGGCGCACAGCTCGCGGGCCAGCGCCTCCGCGGCCGCGCGCGAGGTCCCGTTCGGCACGAGCCTGTTCACCAGCCCCATGCCGAGCGCTTCGCGGGCATCGACCGCGCGCCCGGTGAGGATGAGGTCCATCGCCCGCGACTCGCCAATGAGCCTCGGCAGCCGCACCGTCCCGCCGTCGATGAGCGGCACGCCCCAGCGCCTGCAAAACACGCCGAACACGGCGTCCTCCTCGGCCACGCGAAGGTCGCACCAGAGCGCCAGTTCCAGCCCGCCTGCCACCGCATGCCCCGCCACCGCGGCGATCACCGGCTTCGACAGCTGCATCCGGGTCGGCCCCAGCGGACCATCACCGTCGGCCTCCACGCGATTGTCGCGACCTTCGCCCAGCGCCTTCAGATCGGCCCCGGCGCAGAATGTGCCGCCCGCGCCCCACAGCACCGCGACGCGCGCCTCTTCGTTCCGGTCGAAGTCGCGAAAGGCTTCCGACAAAGCCTCGGCGGTCGTCCGTTCGATGGCGTTGCGCCGCTCGGGACGCTCCATCACCACCGTCCAGACCTGCCCGTTCATTTCCACGCGCACCATCGACCACCTCGTGGCATCACTCGCGAATCGCCTCGGAGTTCACATGAAAGCCGCCCGCTTCGCCACCTTCGGAAACCCGCGCGACGTCCTTCAGACCGTCGACGTCGAACCGCTGCGGCCGGCGCCGGGCGAGGCCCTCGTCGAGGTGCTGGCAGCGCCCATTCATCCCTCCGATCTGCTGACCGTGCAGGGGCTCTACGGTCAACTGCCACGACTGCCCGCGACGCCCGGAAACGAAGGGGTGGGGCGCATCGTCGAAGTGAACGGTCCGTCATCGCTGCCTCCCGGCACGATGGTCTTTCTGCCGCTCGGCAGCGGGACGTGGCGAACGCACCTCGTTACCCGTGTCGAGTCGCTCGAGCCGACCCCGCTGGGCGATCCGCTGCAGCTCGCCATGCTCGCCGTCAACCCGCCCACCGCCGAACTGATGCTGCGCGAGTTCGTCACGCTCTCGCCCGGCGACTGGGTCCTGCAGAACGCCGCCAACAGCGCGGTGGGCCGCTGCCTCATCGTCCTCGCGAAGCGCCGGGGAGTGCGGACGATCAACGTCGTCCGCAGGCCGGAACTGATCGATGAAATCAAGGCCCTGGGCGCCGATGTCGTTCTCGTCGACGGCGACGATTTGCCGCGCCGCATCCGCACCGAAACGAAGGGGGCGCCTGTTCGACTCTCGATAGACGCGGTCGGCGGCAGCGCCATGGGGCGGCTCGCGGAGGCCACGGCACCCGGCGGGACGCTCGTCAGCTACGGGATGATGTCGGGCCGCCCGGGCATCGTCTCGCCGGCCCACCTCGTCTTCCGCAACGTGACGCTGCGCGGCTTCTGGCTCGTGCGGTCACTCATGACCATGACCGCAGAGTCAAGGCGCGCGCTCTTCACTGACTTGGCAGCACTCGTCGCTGACGGCACGCTCCACATGCCCGTCGATCGCACCTATCCGCTCGACGCCCTTCAGGAGGCCATCGTGCGGGCAGGGGAGGGCGAGCGCCACGGCAAGGTGCTGCTAACGCCCGCGGCCTAGGAACTCCTTGATCGACAGGTAGATCCCGTCCTTGTCCGGGATCTCGCTGAGCGCGATCCGCTCGTCGCCGCCGAACGCCTCGCGCAGGTCCTTGATGAACTGACCCGAGCCGTAGGGGCTCTCCACCTGTCCGTATGCAAACTGGTTCGCCTTCGGAAGAAGTTCCTTCCGGAGCAGCTCTACGCACTGGCGGGTGTCGTCCGCCGACCAGTTGTCACCATCCGAGAAATGGAACGCGTAGATGTTCCAGTGCGACGGGTCGTAATCCTTGCGCACGATCTCGGCGGCCAGCTTGTAGGCGCTCGAGATCATCGTCCCCCCCGACTCTCGCGTGTGGAAGAAGGTGTCTTGGTCCACCTCGCGGGCCACGGCGTCGTGGATGACGTAGCGCGTCTCGAGCCCGCGGTAGTTCGACCGCAGCCACATGTCGAGCCAGAAGCTCTCGATGCGGACGATCTCCTTCTGCTCGTCGCCCATCGAACCCGACACATCCATCATGTAGAGAATCACGGCGTTCGCGTGCGGCTGCGTCACGGCCTTCCACGAGCGAAACCGCTTGTCCTCGCGCGTCGGCACGATCACCGGGCACGCCGGGTCGTACTGCCCACTCGCGATTTGCCGCCGCAGCGCCTGCTTGTAGGTCCGCTTGAAGTGCCGCAGCGACTCCGGGCCGGTCGTGTGCACGCCCGAATACTTCACGCGCGTCGTCTCGAGCTGCTTGTCTCCGCGCGGCTCGATCTTCGGCAGCGCCAGCTCCTCTCCCAGCAGCTGCGCAAGCTCGTCCATCGTGACGTCGACCTCGAGCGCGTGCTCGCCCTCGCCCCGCCCCGCCTGGCCGCGCGCCTCCTCTTCCACGTTGCCCGGGGCCAGCACGGTCCCGACTTCGCCGTCGCCCTGTCCCACTCCCCCCTGCTCCTTGTGGCCGAAGCGGAAGTGCGGCAGGTCGATGCTCGGCACCGGGATGCTGATCAGCTCCTTCCCCTTGCGGCCGATCATCTCGCCCTTCTGCACGTACTTGCGCAGGTTCTCCTTGATGCGCCCCCGCACGATCTCCTTGAAGCGCGCGTGGTCGGCCTTGATGCGCAGCGGCATCGCGCCCCCTTTAGTCCTTCGCGTCGCCGCGGGCGAAGATCGAGGCCACGAAATTGAGCACGTCGGTCGAGCAGACCTCGCAGTAGCCGTGGCTCCGCATCAGCCGCTCCTTCACGACGTCGATCTTCTCCTGCGTGTCGCGGTCCACGACGCTCGAGACCAGGTTCTTCAGCTTGATCGAGTCTTTCTGGTCCTCGAACAGCTTCAGCTCCAGCGCCTTGTGCAGCCGCTCGTTCGTCTTGTATTCGAACCGCTTCCCCTCAATCGCCAGCGCCCCGATGTAGTTCATGATCTCGCGGCGGAAGTCGTCCTTGCGGCTGTCCGGGATGTCGATCTTCTCTTCGATGGAGCGCATGAGCCGCTCGTCCGGCTCCTCCAGCTGACCGGTGTACTTGTTCCTCACGCGCTCCTTCTGCGTGTAGGCCTTGATGTTGTCGATGTAGTTGCCGCACAGCTTCGCGATGGCGTCCTCGTCCGCCGAAATAGCGCGCTGCACCTCGTTCTTCACGACATCCTCGTACTCCTGCTTCACGACGCCGAGCAGCTCCTTGTAGCGCTTGCGCGTCTCGTCGCTCGAGATGAGCGAATGGCTCCGCAGGCCGCTCTCCAGCTCGTTCAGGACCATGAACGGGTTGATGCAGCCCTCGCCCTTGTCGCTCACCAGCGCGTTCGAGATCTTGTCCTGCACGTAGCGTGGGCTGATGCCCTCGAGTCCCTCGCGCAGCGCCTCTTTGCGCAGCTCCTTGATGTTGTCCTCGGTGAAGCCGGGCAGCGTCTTGCCGTTGTAGAGCTTCAGCTTCTGCAGCGCCGTCAGGTTGTGCCTCTTCGGCTCCTCGAGCCGGGTCAGCACCGCCCACATCGCCGCCATCTCCAGCGTGTGCGGCGCGATGTGCTTCCCGCGAATCCGGCGGGCGTTGTAGTCCTTCTCGTAGATCTTCACTTCCTCGGACAGCTTCGTGATGTACGGGATGTCTATCTTCACCGTCCGGTCCCGCAGCGCCTCCATGAACTCGTTGTTCTGGAGCTTCCGGTACTCGGGCTCGTTCGTGTGCCCGACGATCACCTCGTCGATGTCCGTCTGCGGGAACTTCTTCGGCTTGATCTTGTGCTCCTGCGAGGCGCCCAGCAGGTCGTACAGGAACGCCACGTCCAGCTTCAGAACCTCGATGAACTCGATGATCCCGCGGTTCGCAATGTTGAACTCGCCGTCGAAGTTGAACGCGCGCGGGTCCGAGTCCGAGCCGTACTCCGCAATCTTCCGGTAGTTGATGTCGCCCGTCAGCTCGGTCGAATCCTGGTTCTTCTCGTCCTTGGGCTGGACCGTCCCGATGCCGACGCGATCCTTCTCGCTCAGCACGAGCCGCCGCACCCGGATATGGCGCATCACCTGCGCCCACTCCCCGTGGTACTGCCCCATCAGCTCCTTGTAGACGTAGCGGCAGGCGGGACACAGGTCGCCCGTGTCGGGAATCCGAAAGCCGCCGTCGCCGGCCAGGTCGGCGTACACCTTCGCGCGCCACTCCTGCGGAATCAGGTGGAGCGGCTCCTCGTTCATCGGACAGCGCATCTCCTCGCGCCGGGTCACGCCGTCCGCGCCGGTCCTCTCCAGCTGCCACGC
>JACCDP010591047.1_pt1 | contig 46988 bp, 48 predicted proteins | sample 7445841 | NCBI WGS metagenome assembly JACCDP01 (sample SAMN15323441, study PRJNA562643) | freshwater metagenome | isolation source: river surface water | place: USA:Blue River Watershed | collected 2017-08-17
CTCGCTGTCACAACCAGTCGTGGTGGACACCTCTCGCGTGCTGGGGTTCAAATAACAATCATCCGTTTCGGCGGCACCGTAGCCCATCTTGCTTCTTTCAAGCGAGGCTCCCGTGGTGATTTGGTGGTTGTCCAGTATCTTGGTTAAATTGGTCGCAACCCCCACTGTGGTTTGTTTGCTGCTGTTACGGTTAATGACACCAATTGCTGCTTCGGGGGGGCCGTCATCCCACTCCACATCCCCGCCTAACCTGCTTTGCGTGCCGTATTTCACATACGCCGTGGATGCCAACTCTGTATTTGCATCCAGCACATGTTGCATGTTGAAACTGAGCACATGCGCTTTGTTGATGGTTTGGTCAGGCCATGTATACACCGATGCCCTGTCGGCCTCATAAAAACCCGTGCTTGTGTTGGAAGCTGAAGCAGCCCCTAACTCACCGTAATTCGTGCTCGGTGTCAACCCGTTGCCATGCAACTTGCTGTTGCCAAACATGTACGTCACATCCCAATTCGTGTCTTCCTGGGTGCGGCCGATTTTCACGAACAGGTTTTGCAAACTGCCATCAGAGTGATCCCGCCAGCCGTCTTCGTCAAATGCACTGATCGCCAAAAAACGGTGCCAGCCATCGTTGGATTTTCCGCCGTGCGTGATGTCCAGTTTGAGCCGGCGGTGGCTGCCATATGAAGTGGTTAACTCGTTGCCTTGCGTGGTCAAACCGGATTTGGTCGTGAATGCCAACGCGCCACCCAAAGTGTTGAGGCCATACATCGGGTTGGAGCCCGGCACCAAGGTCACGGTGTCAATGGCAGCTTCGGGAAACATGTCCCAATTCACCACGTCGCCAAACGGTTGGTTCATGCGCACGCCGTCCATGTAAACCGACAAACCTTGTGACGCGCCCAAAGTGGCGGATGCACGCATGCCTCTGTAGGTCACATCAGACTGGTAGGGACTGCCTTGGATGTCATTGACATTCACACCCGTCAGGTTTTCATTCATGAATTCCGACAAGGTTCGGCTGCCGGATTTTTGAATGGTTTGGCTGTCCACCGACTGCACTTCGTAGGGAAGTTTGTATTTTTCAATGCCAATGCCCGGCAATGGCGAGGTGTTGATGACGGTCACTTCTGACAGGCTGTCTGCATCAATGGGTGCGGTTTGTGCCAGTGAGTGGACGGGATGCCAAAGCAAACATGCGATGGATGCGGCCAAGGGAAGCAAAGTGAATCGAAAGGTATTCATAAAACAAATTCTTCAAGCTGTTTTGACAAAGGTATTTATCTTTGCATTGAGACAATTTTGAGCAAGGGAAAATTTCCTTTTCATCGTCATCTTCGCAAACGTTTGACAATGGCCTTGCCTTCTGATGGGGTATTGCCAAGACATGGCTTCAGAGTGTTTCAAAAAGAGAAATTACAAACCCATACAAGGGCTTTCCCTAGGGTGCCCCCATTCTGAAAATCATTAATATGACTCCGTTCCGCATCCCTCAATCAAGGAAGTATCTATGAGCCTTCAATTCAAAGTTAACGGCAAGTCCGTTTCGTCCAACTCCGAGGCTGACACGCCTTTGCTTTGGGTCATTCGTGATGAACTCGGCCTGACCGGCACCAAGTTCGGTTGCGGCGCCGCTCTGTGTGGCGCTTGTACTGTTCACGTCAACGGTGAAGCCGTTCGATCCTGCCAAACCCAGGTTGGCAATGTGGCTGGCTCCAATGTCAGCACCGTTGAAAGCCTTGGTTCAGGTTCACACGCCCTGCAAAAAGCATGGGTCAAGCACCAAGTGCCACAGTGCGGCTACTGCCAATCTGGTCAACTGATGAGCGCTGCTGCGTTGCTCAGCAAAAACAAGAACCCATCCGATGCAGACATCGACGCAGCCATGGCTGGCAACGTCTGCCGTTGCGGTACTTACACACGTATCCGTGCTGCTGTCAAAGATGCCGCTGCTCAATTGCGCGCTGCTTAATTTCAAAGGAAATACATCATGATGAGCACAGAAACAAATCGCCGCGACTTTCTCAAAACCACCAGCATCGCCACCAGTGGCTTGATGATGGGTGTGGTTCTGCCAGGCACAGTCGCTGAAACCATGGCAGCAGGTACGCTGCACACGCCCAACGCATGGGTTCACATTGCTGACGACAACAGCATCACCCTGATTTCTGCACGTTCAGAAATGGGCCAAGGTGTTTACACCTCCATGCCCATGTTGATCGCTGAAGAATTGAATGTCGACGTGACCAAGGTCACCGTCGCAGCAGCCCCTCCCGGTGCTGTGTATGCCAACGCTTTCCTCGGCGCCATGATCACCGGTGGTTCTACCTCCGTTCGTGAAGGCTGGGAGAAATTGCGTATCGCTGGCGCACAAGTGCGCGAAATGCTGATTGCCGGTGCAGCTGCTGAGTGGGGCGTTCCTGCCAGCGCAGTGAAAGCAGCCAACGGTATGTTGACTGGCCCCGGCGGCAAGAAAGCCACTTACGGCCAAATGGCTGAAGCAGCTTCCAAGCAAGCCGTGCCTGAAAAGCCCAGCATCAAAGCGCCCAAAGACTTCCGTGTGGTCGGCAAGCGCATTCCCCGTACTGACGTGCCTGCCAAGGTCAACGGTACCGCTGAATTCGGTATCGACGTGCGTCTGCCCGGCATGGTTTACGCCAGCTTGGAGCAGTGCCCCGTCATCGGCGGCAAGGTCAAGAGCGTGGACAGCGCAGCTGCCAAAGCCATGCCTGGCGTGGTTGATGTGGTGCAAATCCCTGACGGCGTTGCTGTGGTGGCAAACACCTACTGGGCGGCTGTCAAAGCCCGTCGCGCATTGAAAATCGAATGGGACAATGGCGAAGGTGCCAATCTGTCTTCTGACGGCATGATCGAGACACACAAGCAAGCTGCTGCCAGCGGCAAAGTGCTTCCCATCCAGCCAGCCAAAGGCGATGCGACAGGCGCGATCAACAGTGCAGCCAAGAAATTGTCTGCCACCTACATCACACCGCTGCAATCACACTCACCTCTGGAACCCATGAACTTCACAGCGCATGTGACCGGTGGCAAGGCGTTGTTGATTGGCCCAACCCAGTTTCAGCAAGGCGCTCAAGGCGCAACGGCTGCTGCACTCGGTATGAAGCCGGAAGATGTGGATGTCAGAACCACTTACTTGGGTGGTGGTTTTGGTCGCCGTATCGAACTCGACTTTGTGGTTCAAGCCGCTCAAGTGGCAAAGGCAGTGCGTTTGCCCGTGAAACTGATCTGGTCGCGTGAAGATGACATGACCCATGACTTCTACCGCCCCATTGGTTACAACCAAATGCATGCAGGTTTGGATGCCAACGGCAAGCCCGTCGGTTTGCACTTCAAAGTCACTTCACAGTCCATCACACAGCGTGCGTTTGGTCTGCCAAAGGACACCATGGATCCGTTCATGGTTGAAGCCGCTGTCGCGCCTTACAACATCGCCAACACACAGCACGACCTCGTTATCCATGACGCTGGTTTGCGTGTCGGTTACTGGCGCGGTGTGAGCCACAACATGAACGTGTTTGCCAACGAAAGCTTCGTTGACGAAATGGCACTGGCTGCTGGCAAAGACCCGGTTGAATACCGCATGTCCATGCTCGAAGGCAAGCCCCGTTTCCAAAACGTTTTGAAATTGGCGACGCAAAAAGCCGGTTACAAAAAAGGCGCTGGCAAAGGCAATGCACTGGGCGTGGCCATCATGGAAGGCTACGACACCTATGTGGCAGTGGTCGCAGAAGTGAGCATGGGTGCTGATGGCGAAGTCAAAGTGGTCAAAACCACTGTGGCCGCTGACATGGGCATGATTGTGAACCCTGAAATTGTTGAACAACAAATTCAGTCCAGCATCATCATGGGCATGGGCACCACACTCAAGCATTCCATCACTTTGGAAAACGGCCGTGTTCAGCAAACCAACTTCAATACCTACCCGATGGTTCGTACCAACGAATCACCGCTGGTCGATATCGTGTTGGTCAAGAGCGGCGAGAAGCCTGGTGGTATCGGCGAGCCAGTCACTGCAGCCATCGTGCCTGCATTGGCCAACGCTGTTGCCAAACTGACTGGCAAGCGTGTTCGCACATTGCCTATCACTGGCAAAGCGATTCAGCAGGCTTGATGCCCTGTTCACTGTGTTGCCGCAAGGCAGCACAGTGCGCTGTCCAACGAAAAAGCGGGGTTTTACCCCGCTTTTTTCATGCCTGAAAACATGCCCAAAAGCGGAATCAAGGGCACAAAAAAACCGACTGCTGTGACACAGTCGGTGGATGCGGCAAAACTGGCTGATCAGTTCTTTTGGACAGTCACCAAGAATTCAACAATGGCTTTGATTTCGCTGTCAGGCAATATGCCGTCCCAAGTGGGCATGCCCAAATCAGGGCGACCTTTGGTGATGGTGGTGTATGCCACGCTTTTCCATTCATCTTTGTAACGCATGCTGAGTTTGCGCAAATCGCGCTCAGAGATTGGGCTGGCGCCATTGGTGCCATGGCAATGAGAGCATTTGTTATTGAAGTTCGATTTGGCTTCAGCCAAGCTGTTACCGCTGTCAGCCACCAGCCACTCGGTGCGGGCTGGTCTGTCTGCCACTTTGATGAACCCTGACGAACGATAAGCAGATGACTTGGCTTGCAAGCGGTCTAATCGAGCGAAACGGGTTTCTGCGCTTTTGCTGTTGACCTGCAAAGGGGTTTGCGTCGGGAAGCCATATTTCTCACTCAACTGCTGGATTTCAGGCTTGAGCTCTTCCAAGGCTTGGTTGATTTGGTCTTTGAGCAGCGGTTTTTCTTTGGAGACCGCCACAGCGACTTGACCGCCCAAACTCTCGCCATTGATGGAGATGACTTGCCAACGGTTGCTGTAAAGCGTTTTGTTGTCAAAACCAGCGCTGGGGCCCCATAACAAGGCGGCGTCAATCTCTTTGTTGTTCAGTGCCGCGAACACTTCCTCTTGGGAGCGGAAGGTGCTGGCTGTGTAGCCTTCTTGGGTGGCTAACAAAATTTGCGGGGGAGAGCCATGCAGTACGCCAATCTTTTTGCCTTTCAAGTCTGACAAGGCGCCCACTTTGATGCCTTGTGGCGCAACGATGGCATAGCTGACTGAGAGGAAAGCGTTGCTCTTGACCAAGCCTCTGACGCGGTACTGCGCATCTGCTGGCAAAGCGAAATAGGCATCACAGCCCTCCATGGTGGTTCTGAGCGCACGACGCTGATTGAAAGACAACCACCAGACATATTCCACCGGTGTGCCAAGCCGTTGACCCACCAGTTCGGCCAATTCGATGTACAAGCCCTTGTCCACACCTTCTGATTTGCTAAAGGGCAAGTTGTCCGGGTCCGAGCAAACCCTCAGCGCATCAGCTGCAAAAGACGCAGACATGGTGACAGTCGCCAAAGCAGTTGCACTGAGTGCAAATTTGACGAAACGGGGAAACGACTTAGACATGGTGCAAATACTCCTGTGGTTGGGTTGCTGATTTGAAAATTGTTCAATGACTCAGGTCGCAAAGGCAATGTTTAATATTATGAGAAAACAACTGACAGCAAGCTGAATGGTTCCAATGGCAGCCTGTTTGTCAGGTCAATTTCATTCGAAAAATCCATCAAGCATCAAATTCAAAAATGACTCTGATCAGAAAATGCATTTTTGAAATGGGCACTTAAGTGTCTTGTGAAAGGATAAAAAAACACCGCCCGAAGGCGGTGTTTTCAGATTGCATCAATCTCAGTTGAGTGCGAACACAAACAGTGTGCCGCCTTCTGGGCTGGCAGCAACCATGCGCTCACCCATCTTGCCGAAGAAAGCAGGCATGGATTGTGTGCGGCCTGACACGACTGCCAAATACTGTTTGCCATCCAAGACATAAGTCATGGGGGCAGCAGTGATGCCAGAGCCAGTGTTGAATTTCCACAGTTCTTTGCCAGTTTTGGCGTTCAAGGCACGGAATGTACCTTTGATGTCACCCGCAAAGACCAGACCGGTTGAAGTGGTCATGGTGCCGCCGTTGAAAGGCAGTTCGTCCTTGTTGAACCAGACTTCTTTCTGTTTCACAGGGTCCCATGCTTTCAAACCGCCGCCGTGGCCGCCAGGACCGACTTTGTCCAAGTCAAAGTTCACGCCCAAATAGAACTGGCCGCGCTTGTACTCTTCCTGCACGCCTTCCAAGTCCATGCACAGGTTGTTGGTGGGGATGTACACCAAGCCGGTTTTGGGGTTGTAAGACATGGGCATCCAGTTTTTGCCGCCGACCAAGTTGGGGCAAATGTCGCGGGCCCATTTTTTCAGGCGAGGACGCTTTTCGTTGTTGGCTGCTTCGATGGGCATGCCAGTTTTCAGGTCAACACCAGTGGCCCAGTTCACGCCATTGATGAAAGGCTTGGCTGAAATCAATTTGCCATTGGCGCGGTCCAACACGTAGAAGAAACCGTTACGGTTGGCTTGCATCACGACAGGCACTTTTTTGCCGTCGACAGGCAAGTCAGCGAACACGAGTTCGTTCACGCCGTCATAGTCCCATGCGTCATGGGGTGTGAACTGGTAGTGCCAAACGATGTTGCCAGTGTCGGGGTTCAATGCCACCACAGACGCGGTGTACAAGTTGGTGAACTTGCCGATGTCAGAAGAGTCGTTGCCGCGCACGATCGCTGTCCAAGGACCTGGGTTGCTGGTACCGTAGTAAACCAAGTTCAACTTGGGATCGTAGGAGCCGATGAACCAAGCTGCGCCGCCGCCTGTTTTGCCGGTGTCACCCTTCCAGGTGTCAGCATGCTTCTCGTTGCCCACGGGCACGGTATGGGTGCGCCAGACTTCCTTGCCTGTGGCTTGGTCCAAAGCAACCAAGGCACCACGTACACCGTACTCGCCGCCACCGAAACCGGTGATGACCAAGTTCTTGACCAGTGTGGGGGGTGAGGTGATGACAGAACCCTGTGTGTAGTCAACCACTTTGGTGGTCCACATTTCTTTGCCAGTCTTGGCATCGAGTGCAGTCACTTGTGCGTCGAGGCGGCCAAAGAAAATCTTGCCATCGTTGTATGAAACACCGCGGCTGTTAACGTCGCAACAAGCGTACTGGTCAACGCCTTTGGGCATTTCAGGAGAATATTTCCAACGGACTTCACCGGTTTTTGCATTCACAGCAAACACGTTTTTCGGGCCGAATGAAGAAGTCACGTACAGGGTGTCACCCACCAAAATGGGGGTCGACTCTTGTGAACGGTTGGTGCCCAATTGCAGCGCCCATTTCACGCTCAACTTGCTGACGTTTGCGGGTGTGATTTGCCCAGCGTTGCTGTAACGCTGGTTGCCAGTGTCACCGCCGTAAACCGGCCAGCTTTGCGCGCTGGCCAGTGAGGCAGCGCCCAAGGCGGCAGCCATGGCAACTGATTTGATTAAAAGTTTCATACAAAAGATCCTTCAGGGTTTAACAAAGGGAAACACAACTAACCCGAGGAATTTTCCTAGACTTATATAAGACAGTTCCTAGAGCAAACCCTAGTCAGGTTATTGATAGACGCAAATTTCTCAAAAAGAGACAGCACCAAAAGAATTCATTTCGGCGGCAGCGTGCTGTTTCTTAAAGCCCGCTTACAAGCGCTGAACCAGGACTTACAAACCAATCCATTCGGGTTAACGGTAAGACAGCAAACGCATGCGCATGGTGCCGCCTTGAAACAATTTCGCCGTGGTGGGCTCGTCGCGTTCGACTTGGGCCAAGCCCACGCCAGGGCAATACCACTCACGCGACAAAATGGGCGTGGGTTGATAGGCAAACGCCGCATCGTGCCAGAGCAAGATGTCCATGGTGCCATCCACACGAACGCAGTGTTCAAACTTGCCTGCGGGTGTTTGCAAAGTTGCATCCATGTCGACCACCTTGAACACCATGGGCAGGTCTTTGTATTTGTTCAAGTAACGAAATTCGGCCGGCTTTTCGTTGCGACGGCGTAAAAAATAAGGGACGGTGGTGGTGGTCCACGTGCTGCCCAGCGCCAATGGGGCGGGCAACACCGTGCGAGGTTCGAAGTCCATCACCGCTTGTTCTTTGCTGGGCGACTTCAATGCCACGCGGTTGATACCTGTGTTGTCAGTGACCAGCCAGTATTCGTGGCCGTTGTTGCTGCGTCTGACCCAGGCTTGGCTGCCGTCGCTCAGCTCGGCGCTGCCCAAATTTCGAATCTCCAACGTGTGGGTGGTGGTTTTGGCGTCGGGCGCGTCATACACCGTTTCGATTTGGTAAGTCCACTTTTTGCCTGCAGCCAGTGGAAACAGTGGATTGTCCTTGGCAGGTTGGTCGCACGCAGACAAAGCCGCCAGGGCGAGCATGCCGATGAGAGAAATGCGCATGCTCATTTTTCAGGTACCTGAGGGGTTGGCAAATCCATGATCTTGACTTCTTGTTCATCGCTGCCGGGGTTGAGCCAACTCACGCCCTTGCCGTTGCCCGGCTTGACTTCAGCGGTTCCCATTTGAGGAACACCTTCGCGCCCTTTGCGCATGCCGTCAGCAATTTGCTCATGCAACGAACGCGTGTAGGGCAATCGGTATGCGCGGGGTTGCAAAAAGCCTTTGCCCTCTTCAATGGGTGTCACCCACATGTACAAAGCGCCCGGGAATTTGGCGCGAGGTTCATCGATCAACGCAGCGAGCACGACAAACCTTTCGGGCAGTGCGTCCGTGCTGGGGATGCCCAGCAGAGAATGGACAGCTGAAAACCCGTAAAAGTAAAACCCACTGACGGCAACGGCCAACAGGCCCTTGAGCCAGCGCGGCCATTGCGAGTAAACCAAGGCCAGCGCGAGCAGCAATGCAATGAGTGCAAAGACAAGAATGAGGGTCAGCGTCATGTTAGAAAGACTTCACTAAAGTTTTGGGGATGGTGTTGACATTGTCGACACCGCCTTCGGGGGTGACTGTAAATCGCGCCAAAGTGGCTTCTTTGCCGCGACCTTCCAAAGTAGCTTGGCCGTAAAAAACAACTTCTGCCTTGGGATTGACTTTCACAATCGACAGGTTGACCTCAACAGGCTGACCGGCTCGCGGGTCACTGCTGTCGATGTCTTTGGTCTCGTAATAGTGGGCATTGACCACGTATTCGCCTGGCACGATGCTGCGAATCGTGACCACTTCTTGTCGCAAGGGGTTAACGACTTTGCGGCCATTGACCATGATGGTGTTGTTCGAGTTGCCGCGGTCATCGCGGTCCAAAAACATCAGGTCCACTTCACGGTTGCGAAACCATGCGCTTTCGCCAGACGGGCCTTGCACCCACAAATCCAAATCGTTCGGGTCCATGTCCGGCCATGACAGCGTGATGATGAATTCCGCTTTGGCTGGAATGTCGCCAGTTTTGGTGGCTTTGGGGTTCATGGCCAGCAAAGCGATGATGAAACAAAACACGAAGGCGATCAACATGTTGAACAACATGTCGTAAAAAGGATCGACCTCAGGTTCCCGTGCGAAGCGATTTTTGCGCATGCTGTGGCAATCGCATCAGCGACCGATGATCAATCCGTGTCGCTGCGCTTGTGCCAGCAACTGATCCGCAAAACGGTCCATGCGTGTCAGTTGAAGCCCAAGCAAGATGTTGCCGACCAACCCGACCATGGTGGTCAGTAACGCCACACCCAAACCAGAGGTGAGGTTGCGGAGCAAATCTTGCGCTTGGGTTGGGTCGAAATTTTGAATTTGACCGATTTGCATGGCAAGCACTGAAAACCCAATGACTTTGCCGAGCAGGCCCAATTTGAGTTGGACCCCGTTGACCCACCAAGCGGTTGAATGCGGTCCGTGGGTTTTCTCCATCAGCACATCCAGCGGGGCGCCGCTGTCTTGCGGGTTGGCCGCCAACGCAGACCAGTATTCACCAGCCCAACCTTGTGCTTGCAACAGACCACGCGAACCTTGTGCCGCGGCGCGGTCGAGCAAATCTCGTTGGTGTGCCAATTCTTTGGAACGCATGCCGCACCACAGGGTGGCCACGGCAAAAATCACGATGATCACCAAGGTGATGCCGGTAGGGTCAGAGCTGATCAGCAAATGCCAAACCCCTTGAATGCCAAGCAGCCAGGTGGAAAAAATAAACAGGCCGACCAAAATCAGCCATTCAAACCATAGCGGCTCGACATCCCAATGGGGATTGTGGGCTTTGAGGCGAGAAAAAAATGATTTCAAAAACATTCACCTATGCAAATATGAGGGGTTGCCGCTAGAACTCGCTACAGAAAGGGCGACGGCAAACGAGCGAGGCTGATAATAACTGAGTGATACGTGAGGCTGATTCCTCGAAGGAATCAGGGTTGATTGCCTGCCCTAAGATGTTGACTGCTCAATTGCGGTTTTGACCAAAGGATGTTTGTGATGAAAAAGTTACATTTTTCAATCTGTGTCGCCATCTGTTTAAGTGCCACGGCTTCTGTCGCTTTCGCCCAATCGCGTGCATACGCCACCAACGAGGGCAGTGGTTCGGTGTCAGTGATTGACACCAACACCGATACCGTGATTTCCACCATCGACACCGGCGGTAAACCCCGTGGCTTGGCCTTGTGCAAAGGCAGCGACAAGTTGTTTGTCTCCGAACAAAACTCTGCGCAGTTGTGGATGATCGATTTAGCCAAGGGTGAAATCGAGCGGCGTGTTCAATTGGGTGAGTCCCCGGAAGCGCTGTACTGCTCGCCAGATGGCAAGTGGTTGGGCGTTGCCAATGAAGGTAACAACAGCATCAGTTTCGTCGATGTGAAGACGATGAAATTGAAATTTTCGATTGTGGTGAGCGGAAAAAATCCTGAGCACGGGGTGTTCAGCCCCGATGGCCGTTACATGTATGTGTCGGCAGAAGAAGCGGACCAGGTCGATGTGCTCGACTTACGCAAGCGCCGACAAATTGCGTCGATCAAAGTGGGCGAAAGACCTCGCGGTATCGCGTTCACCCCGGACGGCAAACGCGCCTTCGTGGCGGTCGAAAGTGGCAGCATGTTGGTGGCCATTGATGTGACCAAGCGCGAAGTCATCGGCAAACAAGCGGTGGGCAAACGCACAGCGGGTGTCATCGTTTCGCCCGATGGCGCCTATGTGTTCGCCAGCAACGGCGGGGACGCCAATGTGTCCATGGTCGACGCCAAAACATTTGAACTGATCGAAAACATTGCCATCGGTCAACGCCCTTGGAACATGGGCTTCAGCGCCGATGGCAGCAAACTGTATGTGGCCTCTGGTCGCAGCGGTTCCATCAGTGTGATTGACTTGGCGAGCCGAAAAATGGTGTCTGAAATTCCTGTCGGCAAATTGCCCTGGGGTGTCGTGGCACACTGAGTCCTCCACGATGGAAAGAAAACATGTCTGATGCACTGCCACCAACCCAAGACCATGCCGAGGCGACACCGCCTGTGCAATACGACCGCATGTTGGTGGCTTTGCACTGGCTGCTGGCCATTGGGTTGATGGCCCAACTCGGTTTGGGTTTGTGGATGGACGACTTGCCCAAAGAACCGGTGGGCTACCGCGCCCAATGGTTCAATTTACACAAGTCGATTGGCATTTGTTTGGGGTTCTTGGTTCTGTGGCGACTCGGATGGCGCATCACCCATTCGGTACCTGCCCCCATGAATCCGCTGGGCAGTTGGCAAGACATGGTGTCCAAACTCACGCACCGTGCCATGTACCTGTGCATGTTGCTGATGCCGCTGAGTGGGTTTTTAGGTTCGAATTTCTCTCCTTACCCGGTCAAATTTTTTGGGGTGGTTTTGCCCCGGTTGTTTGAACCTGACCCGGACATGAAGTCGTTGTTCTCGGAAGTCCATGAAATGTCGGCAGGCGTGTTCATGACCTTGGTTGCGCTTCACTTTGCTGCGGTGTTATGGCATAGGTTGGTCAAGCGCGATGGATTACTCCAACGCATGACCTGGGGTCGTGCCCATCACGATTGAAGATACTTTTTCTCCACCAAAATTTCCCCGGCCAATTCAAGCACCTGGCCCCTGCGTTAGCGAGCAATGGACATGAAGTTCACGCCTTGCTGATGGCACACAAGCCTGGGTTTTCTTGGCAAGGCGTGTTTGTTCATACTTATTTTCCCGACCGTGGCAGTTCAAACCATGTTCACCCTTGGTTGGTGGACTTGGAAGCCAAAACCATTCGGGCCGAAGCGGTGTTGCGCTGGGCATTGAAAGCCAAGGAACAAGGTTTCACGCCGGACGTGGTGATTGCCCATCCGTCTTGGGGCGAGAGTTTGTTCATCAAACATGTGTGGCCGCAGACCAAGCTCGGGTTGTTTTATGAAATGTTTTACCAAGCCCATGGCCAAGATGTGCATTTCGATCCCGAGTTCTCCAAGCCCGAGTTGAGCGTGGAAAGCCGCTTGTTGATGAAGAACACCATCAACATGATTCAAGACGGTTTTGCAGATGCCGCCCTGTCGCCGACCCACTGGCAGGCCGCGACTTACCCGGCTTGGATGCAAGAAAAAATCACAGTGGTGCATGACGGCATAGACACCCAACACATTCGTCCCGATGCACAAGCGAGGTTGACGCTGCCCGATGGAAAAACTTGGACCCGCAAGGATGAGGTGGTGACCTTTGTCAGCCGTCAATTAGAACCCTACCGTGGCTACCATGTGTTCATGCGTTCATTGCCTGAACTCTTGCGTCAGCGACCCCAATTGCAGGTGTTGCTGGTGGGTGGCGATGGTGTCAGCTATGGCGCCAAGCCGCCTGGTTCTGAGTCTTGGAAACACATCTTCATCAACGAAGTCAAACAACACATCTCAGAAGCAGACTGGCAACGCGTGCATTTCTTGGGCAGGCTGAGTTACCCGCAATTTCTGACCATGTTGCAAATCAGCCGTGTCCATGTGTATTTGACCTACCCCTTTGTGTTGAGTTGGAGTTTGATCGAAGCCATGAGCAGCGGCTGTGCCATTGTGGCCAGCGATACCGCGCCCGTCAAAGAGGTCATCATTCCCCACGTCACCGGCCGACTCGTGCCGTTTTTTGATGTGCAGGCTTGGGTGCATCACCTGAATGCGCTGTTGGACCAGCCTGAAGAAAGAAAGCGCTTGGGTCAACAGGCGAGGGAACATGCGGTCACGCACTACGACTTGCAAAGCGTGTGTTTGCCAAAGCAATTGGCTTGGGTGGATGCGTTGGCCCGTCAGGGTTGACGGTCAAATCACCTTGAACCCATGGGTGCCGTCTTTGCGCAGTTGCTCAACCAAGCCATGTTCCCAGTCTAAATAAGCTTGCATGGCTTGCGGCGAGTGGTCTGCGCCTTCATCAGGGCAACGGTATTTGTCAATTCGCGGGCTGGCCACATACGACTCGCCTTGTTGGGTGCTGAAGCCTTGCGCCATCCAACTGGCGTTGCCACCGGGCAGCCAATACACCTCAATGCCCGGTCTGACCAAGCTGCGAAGTTCGGCCACGGCATAGCGTGATGCACGGCCGTCAGCGCAAGTCAACACGTAGCGATTGGCTTTGTGTACCCGCGTGAAATCTTGCGCCATTTGCGAACGCAATAACCACCACGCACCGGGGATGTGTTTTTTGACGTAAGTGCTGCTGTCGCCCACATCGATGACCATGCTGAGGTTGCTGCGGTTGGCCAGCCATTCTTTGAGCGTGACGGGGTCAACTTCCTGCACCGGTTCGGTGGTGTCTGGCAATGCCGCGGGCGGCAAGTCGGTTTCTGAAAAATCAGCAGGCACGACATCTTTGAGCACATGACTTTCCCAACCCATTTGCGCCAGCCAAGTGGCCGTCATCGAGGCTCGCACACCGTCGTTGTCACACAGCACCACGCGCGCACCGCGCACAGCCAAGTAAACATCGGTTTCTTGCACCAATTGCCCGCCGGGTGCGCTGACAGCGCCAGGGACATGACCTTGTGCGTATTCTTGTGCTGTGCGCACATCCATGAAGTAGGTGGTGCGGGTGGCATCCGCTTGCATGTCGCGCAAGGCGGGCAAATCAATGCGTTGCACGCCCGCACGAAACAGCAAAGCCAAGGCCGATGCCGCAGTTTTCTTTCGGTCTTCTTCGGCGTATTCGCCGAATGTGTCTTGAGCTTTGTGCGCCAACGCCAGACCTGCCAATTGCCAGCCGATGGTGCCATTGCGCAAAGCGCAGACAGGGTTGGGAATGCCTGCATTGATCAGCGATTGCGCGCCGATGATGCTGCGCGTGCGACCTGCGCAATTGACCACGATGCGCGTGGTTGCTTTGGGCGCCAAGGTGCGAGCGCGCAATACCAATTCACCGCCGGGCACATGGATGGCGCCGGGGATGCTCATGGTGTGGAATTCGTCAAAGCGTCTGGCGTCAAGCACCACCATGTCTGACCCGTTGTCCATCAAAGCCTTGACTTCGAGCGCAGAAAACGAAGGGGTTTTGCGGTGTGTCTCCACCCATTCGCCAAATGCTTTGCTGGGCACATTCACATCGCTGAACAATTCGCCACCTGCAGCGGCCCAACCTGCCAAACCATTTTGAAACAAACCGATGTCGCTGTAACCGATGCGCTGAAACAGTTCGGCAGCACGCACGCACAAACCCTCACCGTTGTCAAACAACACCAAGGGCGTATCGCGTCGAGGAATGCGTTGCCATGCATCTGCTTCGATGCGCCCGAGGGACAGTTGAATGGCAAACAATGGGTGGCTTTGTGCATGGCTGTGTTCTTCTCGCACATCCACCAATGCCACTTCTTGTTTGTCCAGCAACATTTGCCTGACCTGCGCAAAGGTCACCCATTTGAACGGGTGTGTGGCTGCAACCGGTGGGGAATCGACCACCGTCAAAGGTTCGGCGACTGGGGTTGAACGGGGGGTGTCGATCGCAGGCGACAACGCTGCCGCGGCAACAGTCACGCTGGGTGTGGGCGCTGTGGCAACCGATGCGGCGATCGGCATGCCGGGCACATTGGCATAGCCTTGCACAAACACATGGCGGGAACCGTCTTCTCGGTAAAAGTGCCTGGCCGTCTCACCGAAGTTGCCTTGGTAAACCTCGATACAAACACAGGCTTGGTCTGGCAAAGGGTTCCATACTTTGTGAACATCGCCCAACCGAGGCGATACCGCTTCGACATCAGCGGGCAACATATCGATTTGAAAACCGGCAGGCACCCACCGTCCATCAGACATGCGGCTGTACGGTTGACACGATTGGCTGCCCCGCAACACACCGCTCAAACCCCACACGGTGTGGTCGTGGATGGGGGTGCTTTGGCCGGGGCCCAACACCCAACTCACCACTGAAAATCGGTTGGCCGGATCGGCGTAAATCAAATACAGCTGCGGGTGATGCGGATGCCGCTGTGAGAGTTCGGGGTGCAGCCAATCGTCTTTGGATAGCAAGGCCACCAAGAGTTGCTGTGCTTGGCTCAGCAGTTCGTCTTCTGTGGGAGAGAGGTTGACCAGCCTGGTCATGTCGGCCAGAAACTGGTGCAGTCTTTGACTCTGGGGCTTGGTTGCTTCGTACATCTCAGCAGATTTTCTTATAAGGTGGCGATTGTTCCACAGTCGTTCCAGAAAAAACGCTGGCAAACCCATCGCACAGAAAATGGCTTGGACAAACGCTATGCTTGGCAAACGATGAACACACGCACTTCAGACAAACATGTATTGGCCGGTGTCATGGGTTGGCCGATTTCACATTCGCGCTCACCGGTGATCCATGGTCATTGGATCAGCCAATGGGGATTGCGTGGCAGTTATGTGCCTTTGGCGGTCAATCCTGTGGCATTGCCGCAAGCGCTCAACGGATTGGCTGCCTTGGGTTTTGCCGGATGCAACCTCACCTTGCCGCACAAGGTAGACGCACTGGCTTGCGTGCATGAGATCGATGCGGTGGCGCGCCAAATCGGCGCGGTCAACACCGTGATCGTCAACCCCGATGGCAGCTTGCGTGGCACCAACACAGACGCGTTTGGGTACATCCAAAGTTTGCACGAAGCGCAGCCGTCTTGGCAAGCCGCCCAAGGTGCCGCCGTGGTCTTGGGTGCGGGAGGTGCAGCCCGTGCCGTGGTGTGGGCCTTGGCCGATGCAGGCGTCAAAGACATTCGGTTGATCAACCGCAGCCCTGACAAAGCCCATGCGTTGGCAGCGGCGTTTGGTTCACCCGTGCGGGCCTGTCCCTGGGAACAACGCGCGGATGCGCTGGCAGACGCCGGGTTGTTGGTCAACACCACCACCCAAGGCATGCAAGGGCAACCTGCCTTGGACATCGATTTGGCCGCACTGCCTTTGCATGCGGTGGTCTCCGATATCGTTTACACACCGTTGAAAACCGATTTACTCATGCGCGCAGAGCAAAGAGGTCACCCCATCGTCAACGGCTTGGGCATGTTGTTGCATCAGGCCAGACCGGGTTTTGCGGCATGGTTTGGTGTCATGCCAGAGGTCACACCCGCGTTGTGGCAAGCTGTGCTTGCCACCCTGTGACTATTTGCGTACCGAGGGAACCTCGATGTTCAACCCTTGCGCACGCCACATCAAATACAAACTGATGTCACGCATGTCCATGTGTCCCCAAGCAGGAATCTCTGCTTTGACGCCGGTGTAGCAAAAGCGCAAACGCCGCTCTAAGGAAGCCAGTCTTTGCCATTCGATGCGGTACGCCGGGTAGGCATTCGGTTGGCCTTGGCTGAGTCGGTCGGTGAACAATTTGATGCCGTAGCGTTGGTCGTGGCATTGGGTACATGCCAAGTTCATTTGGCCTTGTCGGGTCATGAATATTTTTTGGCCTGCTTCAAAATGGGGTTTCGCTTTGCCTTCAATGTTCACTTGAATCGGCATGCCATGCGACGCAGAGCTCACGTACAAGGTCATGGCCAGTAACTCGTCAGACTCCAGCGGCCAGTCACTGGCTTTTTGTTGTTTTTGACGGCATTGCCGAATGCGGTCTTCCAAATTGAACAGCTGACCGCTGGCTTTGTCGATGGCCGGGTAGCGCGTGGCCACACCTTTCATGCTGCTGGGTAATTCGCCATGGCAGGACTGACAGCTTTTGTCCGATTTGCCTGCCACTTGCTTCCATGACTTGGCTGCTTTGTCCAAGGCGGGCAAGGCGGGATTGGCGAAATCATCGCCTTGCAAAGCCAAAATTTCAGGACCGGTGAACGCGATGCCTGATTGCAATTTGTCCAAAGGAATGATGCGTTGTTGTGCATGCAATGGCATCGCGATGCACCACCCCACCAGCCATGCCCAGGCCAACACAACGCGGCCATGTTGGAGTGCAGAATGGGTGAAAGCCATGCCAGAGAGATGCCCCATGTCAGGACGAGGGCGCTTGCGATTGGTTGGCGGGTTCAATCACCAAGTTGTGGCGCAATTCACCGATATAGCCTTTGTCGTCTACCCATCGGAAATACAACTCACCCGATTTGGTTGCGCGCAAATAAAACTCAAACAAAGGGTTGGCTGCGGTGCCGGTGGTGGGTTCTACCCGGAACACTTCCTTGTCATGCAAGATGCATTGCAAATGGCGAATCACATTGCGCTTGACCAACACACCTTCAAGGTCGCGCAAAAAACCGCTGTCCATCGGGTGCTGCACCAGCAAACGCAACTTGAACACATCGCCTTGGACGATGCGCGGAGGAACTTGTAAACGTGCGACGGTCATGGGTTATCCGTTGTCAATGCAAGCCGCTTCAGTGACCACCACTTCTTGCGTTTCGTAGCGGAAGGTGCCGTCGGACAAGCGCGCCAAAGCCACCACCATTTGGGTACCAGACAAGCGCACGCGCATGGTCAATTCAGCACGACCGTTCCAAGGACCCAGCACAAACATGGCCATCAAGGGCACCGGATTGCGTTGCGAGATCAGGTAGATGTGCGTCACATGCGAGGCTTCAGTCATCGGGCTGTCCACCTTCAGGCTCAACGGAACCAAGTGACCGTTGTCAGCCAACATCGGCAAGGACAAGGTGACGCCTTCGTGTTTCATGGATTGGCGCACCACATACGGCGCGACCATTTCATCGAAGGTGCGCAAGCGCGCATCGCTCAGGTCTTGCACTCGGCCCAGCACCGACATGTCTTGTGCATGAGACAAACCTGCGCCCATGCCCCATGCGCCGACCGTGGTTTGCAAAAAACGGATCAGGTAATCGCGGCGCGACAGCGGTGACAACATCAAGGTCCTTTGGTGGCGTTGAGCAAATATGCAACGATGTCTTCCAAGCCTTGCTCGGTCAGCACCGTTTTGCCAATCAGTGGCTTGGCCACATTGTGCAACCCTTGGGTGCTGAAGTAGGCAGGCATGAAAGTTTGCGGGTTGAGCAAGCGCGGGTCAGCGATCCGATAGCGGATTTGTTCTGCGCTCAGTCGTTGGCTCAAACCGCTGAGGTTGGGGCCCATTTCTCCGCCTTCTTTCATCCCGGGAATGGTGTGACACAGCACGCAACCTGTTTCTTGTCGATTGACCAACAACTTGCGGCCACGCTCAGTGTCTGCGCTGGCGGCAGACGCAGTGGCGGGCATGGCGTCGCTGGCGGCCCAGACCGTGCAGCTGCCGAGCAACCAGGCTGACAAGAGCAATGGCTTCATGCTTTGACGAGTGACAAGCCGTGGTTTTTCAAGGGCAAGGAGCGAATGCGTTTGCCCGTGGCAGCGAACAAGGCATTGCCCAGCGCCGGGGCCAGCGGAGCTTGCGCGGGTTCACCCACGCCACCCCAAAAGCCGCCCGTGGGTGCGATGACCATCTCCACTTTGGGCATTTCGTTCATTCGCATCATGCGGTAGTCGTGGAAATTGGATTGTTCGATGCGTCCATCTTTGACCGTCATTTCGCCCCAGAAAATCGCGGTCAACCCATGCACCACGCTGCCTTGCAGTTGGGCTTGGATGTTGTCGGGATTCACCGCATAACCCGGGTCAATGCCGATGACGACGCGGTGAATTTTGACTTCCCCGCGCGGGCTGACGGACACCTCGCAAACGCACGCGGTCCAACTGCCGTAACCATCGACACTGGCAATGCCTCGGTGCACGCCCTTGGGCAAAGGCCGGCCCCAATCGGCCGCTTTGGCCACTGCTTGCAAGATGCTGCGGTCGCGGTTGGCTTTTTCGTTGTCAGGCAGCAAAGCCAGTCGATAAGCCAACGGGTCTTGTCCTGCGGCGTGCGCCAATTCATCCAAAAAACATTCACGCACAAATGGATTTTGCGAATGACCCACCGTGCGCCAAAACCCGACGGGGACGGCTGCGGTGCGCATGGCAAAGTCAACCAAGGTGTTCGGGATGGCGTAGGGATGGTCGTTGAAGCAAGCCACAGCTTGGTTGTCAACCCCGTTTTGCAAAGGCATGCGCAGCAACTGAGAAAACAATGACGGTGCGCTCACACGCACATGCAATGCATTCGGTTTGCCCGTGCTGTCAACCGACGCGCGCATGCGCACCAAGCTGGCAGGCCGGTACAAATCGTGTTGCATGTCTTCTTCGCGGCTCCACATCAACTTGATGGGTTTGCCAGGGATTTGCATGGCAATCGCGACAGCTTGACGGGTGAAATCTTGCGGCGATTTGCGCCCGAGCCCGCCACCCATTTGCATGGCGAAGACGCGCACTTTCTCTTGTGGCATGTCCGCCGTGGAAGCGGCGGCGGTGAGCGTGGATTCGGGGTTTTGCGTGGACGCCCAAATGTCGAGTTGCTTGTCTGTCCACATCGCGGTACAAACCATGGGTTCCATGGTGGCGTGCGCCAAATACGGTGTGTAGTAGTCGGCTTCGACCACTGGCGCCTTGGCGAGCGCGCCCAAGGTGTCGCCATCGTTGCGTGCAATCGCCAGTTCGTTGTGGGTCAATCCATCGCGGTAGAACTGCATCAAGCCGTTGCTGTTGACCGCGCCGTTTTTACCGTTGTCCCATTCAATGGACACATCGCGCAAAGCCTCTTTCGCGCGCCACCAGTTGTCAGCCACCACCGCCACGAATTCGCCTTGGTTGATGACTTTGACAATGCCTCGGCGGTTGTCCACTTTGCTGCTGTCCACCGACATGGCTTTGCCGCCGAACACCGGTGAATGTGCAATGGCTGCATGCAACATGTCCGGCAGTTGAACATCCACGCCATAGCGGATCTTGCCTGTGACGATGTCAAGCATGTCGACACGGGGCAACGGCTTTCCGATCAAAGTCCAGTTTTTCGGGTCTTTGAGCGGGATGTCTTTGGGGGGTGTCAATTTCGCGGCGTAGGCCGCCAATTGGCCATAACTGAGTTTTTTTCCGCTGGCGCTGTGAGCGACCATGCCCATGCTGGCTTTGCATTCGGCAGCAGGCACGCCCAGGCGTTGCGCGGCGGCTTCGACCAACATGATGCGCGCAGCAGCACCGGCTTTGCGCAAGTAGTCCTGCGACAGGCGAATGGTGCGACTGCCCACGCTGGCCATGTCGCCATACACCCGCTTGCGGCGCAAGTTGTCATGCGCAGGCACATCGACGACGCGTACTTTTTTCCAGTCAACTTCCAGTTCTTCGGCAATCAACATGGGTGCAGAGGTGCGGCTGCCTTGGCCCATTTCGGTGCGTGCATAGCGGATCACCACGGATTCATCTGGGTGAATCTCAATCCAGGCGTTCACTTCGGCGCTGTCAGCTGCAGTGGCTGATTCAGGCCAAACAAAACCCAGGCTCAAGCTGGCAGCGGTGCCGCCGCTGACTTGCAAAAACACACGGCGGTTGATGGTGTTGGTGCTCATGATTTGCCTCCCGCTTGGCGCGCCGCCGCATGGATGGCGGTGCGCATGCGTGCGTACGTGCCGCAGCGACAAATGTTGGTCATGGCCGCGTCAATGTCTTGGTCGGTGGGTTTGGGTTTCTTTTTCAGCAAGGCCACAGCAGCGAGCATTTGTCCCCCTTGGCAGTAGCCGCACTGGGGAACTTGGTGGTCAATCCAAGCTTGTTGCACCGCGTGCAATTTGCCTTTGTTTGCGAGACCTTCGATGCTCACCACTTGCTGACCGTCAGCGGAAGACACCGGGTAACTGCAAGAGCGGACCGGTTCGCCATTGAGCAAGACCGTGCACGAACCGCACTGGGCAATGCCACAACCGTATTTGGGCCCTTTGATGTCGAGCTCATCGCGCAGCGCCCACAGCAAGGGCATCTCGGGTTCGACATCCAACTCGTGGTTTTTTCCGTTGACATTCAACTTCATGGATCAGCTCCTTAGGTCAGGTATCGTTTCAGCGCATCGGCACAGACAGCGACACCGGTGTGCGCTTCTCGCATGATGCGACCCATGGTGATGAAGCCATGGATTTGTCTTTCAAAACAAATGTATTCGGCGCTGCTGCCTGCTTTGGACAAAGCATCGGCATACAGGCGGCCTTCATCTCGCAGGGGGTCGAAACCGGCGGTCAGCACCAGTGCCGGCGGCAAGTGGGCATGCGACTCGGCTTTGAGGGGTGAGGCACGCCAGTCATGTGCCATGTCACGCACTGGCAGGTAATGGTCCATGAACCAATGCATCACGTCTGCGGTCAGGGCGTAGCCTTCGCCGTTGTCGCGGTAACTTGGCGTGTCCGGGTACATCAGCGTGGCAGGGTAAATCAGTAACTGGAAAGCGGGTTGATGCGTTTTGTCTCGGGCACCCAAGCAAACCGCAGCCGCCAAGTTGCCACCCGCACTGTCGCCGCCCACCGCGATGCGCTTGGCAGCAATATGCAAGTCGCTGGCATGCGCGGCAACCCATTGGAATGCTGCCTGTGCATCGTCATAGGCCGCTGGAAACACATGTTCAGGCGCCAAGCGATAGTCCACTGAAAACACCGCACACCCACTGGCTTGGCATAGTTGGCGACACAACACGTCGTGCGTGTCGACGTCACCGATCACCCAACCACCGCCGTGGTAGTACACCAGCGCGGGCAGCACTTGCGTGGCGGCAGCGCCAGACGGGCGATATTCACGCAGCTTGATGTTGGTGCCGTTCATCGGCACAGCGTGATCGTGGCAGCGCGAAACCGCAGGCGGCTCGGGTTGGGTGAAACCTTTGCGCATCAAATAGGCTTGGCGGGCCTCAACCGGTGTTTGGGCATTGAAAGCAGGCACGCCTCTTTCGACCATGAGTTGCAAGAGTTGTTGGGCTTGAGGATCGAGCATGAGTGTGGTGGTGCGAAGAGAGTGGTCTGGATTAGCTGGCAGAGTTCACCAATGCAAACGCTTTGTCATGGGTTTTGAGCCAGTCGCGAGACAAGTCATCCGGGTGTTTGGACGGGTGAAAGTCGGGTTTGAAATAGTCTCGCCACATCGCATAACTGTCGCGAAACAAGCCGCCTTTGGCAAACAGGTGTTGCCATGCACTGCGCCAAGTGGTGACTTTGAACAATGCACCGTCGTGCCACAGGTTGTTCACCGTTTGACGCAACAAATCGGTCAAGAAAAACCAGGTGACTCGGCGCATCCAGCGCAAACGCCACGCTTCGTTGCCCCCCAAGGCTTGGTAGACATCGAAAGCCGTGCAGCGGTGTTCGCTTTCTTCGCTGGCATGCCACAACCACAGAGTCCGCAGCCTGTCATCGGCATGCGCCAAAAAACCGGGGTTGGCCAGCAACCAATGGGCGAACACCGCGGTGTAATGCTCGGTCGCCGCCGTGGCCGCGACCGCATGTCGGATGTCAAACGTTTGCATGATGGCAATGCGTTTGGCTGCGCGTTGTTCCCAGTGGTTGACCAAACCTTGCGCGGTCAAATGCTGGTTGTACAAACTGTGCAATCGCCTGTGAGTCGCCTCTTGCCCAACAAAGCCCTTGACCTCCTCTTTGAGCAGCGCTTGTTGGTCGGCGGGAAGGACTTTCAAACCATTGCGTACCGCGTCAAGAAAAAATTGCTCGCCCACGGGAAAACTCATCGACAAGGCGTTCATGAAAGCGGAGCTGAAGGCGTCGCCGCCGTTCCATCGCAGCGCGAAAGGGGTTTTCAAGTCGATCAACAACTGGCGAATCACAAGTTGGCTCATGAGACTTTCATCCTGGGGGCAATTGACAAGGGCCTGTGACGAAAAACTTTAACTTTTTACCATAGCGTTGGACATCTTTGATGGCTTTGATGTTCACCGGTTCACGGTTGATTTTGACTTCAGATTCTTCTTGCGTTTGCAGATTTTTCCGTTTCACCCACATGCTGGTTTTAGAGGTCAGGTCCATGCCTTCAAATTCGGGGGTGCGCAGCGTGTTGACAAAAAAGGTGTAGAGCTTGGGGCCGTCCATGCGGATGTAGAGGTGGTCTCCAATGGAAGTGATGTCGACTTTGACGGTCGCAGGTTCAATGGTGATTTTTTCCAATTCTGGAAAGCTGCCTTGCACATCGCAGGTCAAGGTGTAGGCCAGGCTGGTCTGAGACAAACACGCGCTCAATACCGCCACCCACAGAGCGGGCCGGGGGCGCATCAGCGCCGAAAAAGCGTGTGTAAACGACAAAACCATGACAGCCTTTCAATGTTGCAATCATCGCATGCTGGGTATGTGCCCTTGGTCGCTGACGTTCAAGCCATTGACAGGTACTTGGTTATTATTCAGTGGTACTCATTCATTTTCTTCTCTCAAGGGGCTGGCCGTGGTTGTCAACAAAGCGCGTTTGAAACAGGTCTCAATGGTTTGGTTAGCGGCGTGTGCCATCTGGCCATGGTCTGCCGGGGCGTTTGACGCAGGCAAGATGGAAGATTTCAAAACCACCAATGTGTGCAAATACTGCGACTTGACCGATGCCCCCTTGGGTGGGCGAGACATGCGGGGGGCAGATTTTCAAAACGCCAACCTGTCTGGTGCTGTGCTGGTGAAAGCCAATTTGGGCGAGCGTCCGATGGAAAAGCGCACGCTGGTCAGCAATTTTGAAGATGCCAATTTGCGCCGCGCCGACTTCAGCGGAGCCAATTTGCATCTGGCCAATTTCACAGGCGCTTATTTGCGCGAAGCCAATTTGACGGGTGCTGATTTGGGAGACGCGGTGCTGCAAAACGCCAACTTCAAAGGCGCGGTGTTGGCAGGCGCCAATTTGAAAGGGGCGAAGGTGGACGGCGCGAAGTGGGACGAGGCAAAGTTTTGCAAAACCATCATGCCCGACGGCGCGGTGAATGACAGCGGTTGCTGAGGGAACGCGTGTATTTGAAAAGCATTCACTTAGGCGGGTTTTGAGCACGCTTGTATTAACGCATTGGTGACCGATGCCTTGTCGCGCAAGACATCGTCTTTGGCGTCTTGCTCGGCCAAGCCACGCAGTGTCTTGGCCACCGACTGCGTCAACTGAACCAAGGCGTCCTTGGCCTTTGGCTTCAAGTTGCCATCCCCGCGAATGCCTTTGAGCACATTCATTTCAATTTTTTCCCCGTTCTTTTGCACCTGAATGAAATACGCTCGGGCATCGGCTGAATCTGGGACAAAATTTTTCAGACCATGGCTGTGCATGGTTTGCAGACCTGCATAAAACTCGGCGAAATAGGTAGCGCTGCTTTGGCATTCGGCGCTGACGTTGCTGGCGTCAGAGGTTTGCGCTTGGGCCGAGGCGAAAACGCTCACCACCACGCAGAAGAACCCGGTGAAAAGTTGTCGTTGTGCGGCACAAACCGACAGGCCGACCTTCAATGACCTGTGACAGGGCTCATTGTTCGTCTTCACCTGGCATCACCGATTCACGTAATTTCACTGGTTTGCGTCGTGTTTTCCGAAAGTGGATATTGAGCAATTCCACGCCGAATGAGAACGCCATGGCGAAGTAGATGTAGCCTTTGGGTACGTGGTGGCCAAAGCCTTCTGCGACCAAGACCACGCCGACCACCACGAGAAAACTCAACGCCAGCATTTTGATGGAAGGGTGCGCATCCACAAATTCACCGATTGAGCGCGCAAACAGCATCATCAATCCCAAAGAAATCACAACAGCGGCGATCATGATGCGCACATCGTCGACCATGCCAACGGCAGTGATGATCGAGTCCAGTGAAAACACCAAGTCGATCACGATGATTTGCGCAATGATGGCTGCGAATTTGGCCTTGATCTTGACATCTGAAGCATGGCCGGGGTCCTCGCCTTCCAGTGATTGATGGATTTCACCCGTGCTTTTCCAGATCAAAAACAAGCCACCGGCTAGCAAAATCAAATCGCGTCCCGAAAACGGTTGGTCCATGAGGGTGAACAAGGGTTGCACCAGACCGATGATGAATGACAGCAGCATCAACAACGCGATACGCAAAAACATGGCCATGAACAAGCCTATGCGGCGGGCCATTTCCTGCTGGGCTTTGGGCAATTTACTGACCAAAATGGAAATGAAGATGATGTTGTCAATGCCGAGTACCAATTCAAGCAAGGTCAACGTGGCAAGTGCCATCCACATTTGGGGGCTGGTCAGTAATTCCATGGCAATGTCGCTTTTGTCTAAAAAAAGAAGAATGTAGCTGATGTTCCCATGCGCCGGGTTCAGCGGATTTTATGTCTGCGCTTTGGCAAAACTGCGAATACGCGCGTACCGTCGCCTCAGCCAGACGGCGCGAATCAACTGGTAGGTGAGCCAGATGAACCAGCCTGAAAACACAATGTCGCTCAGGAAATGCCCACCTTGCATGATGCGGGTGGCCCCAATCACAGAGCCAGCCGCCACACCCACCCATACCCAGCGTTGACGCACCCGGCGGCTGCGCCACATGCCCCATGCCATCCAAGCAAATCCGCCAGCGGCATGGCCGCTGACAAATGAACAGTTTTCTTCACACAAGGGTTGGTAATGAAACACGGGAACAAAAGTATTGGGCCCGTTATAGGGAAGGGTTTGATAGGGATGCGGCCTGCCGACGTGGTCCTTCAACACCCAGTCGACCAAAAAACCGACACCCAGCGTGATCAGCAGCAACCAGGCAATGACGCTGTTTTTCCAACGTGGGCTCAGGCGGTGTGGGCGAAAGACCGTGACCAGAAACACCACCATGGCGCAGAGTGTCACCAGCTTGTTGATTTCCGGCGTGTAAACATAAATCCATTTGACCAGCCAAGATTGGTTGGCTGGGAAAGTCTGCGTGGCAGGGTCATAGAAATAATCCGTGACCTGCAAATCAACCGTGGGGAAAACCAAAAAAAACAACACACAAACCAGCAGCCCAAACAGAGGTTTTGCATAGGGTTTGACAAAGTTCATCATGGCGTTGATTGTTGTCGCAAGTGACGCAATCGCGAAAAAGCCCCAGCGATGCCCACCGTGGCAATCAGGTCAAACGCCAAACGTTCTGCGGGGGTTTGGGTCGATGCCATGAAAAGGTAAGTGACCAAACCCAACTCAGTCAGCAACAGACAGATTTGCGCCACGCGGGTGCGCAGACGCGGCTCCCAACGGTGTCGTGCTTCCCATTCACGCGCAACTGCCACAACCAACCAGCCGACACCCGCGCCTGCGATCACATCGGAAGGCCAGTGCGCACCGACCATCACCCGAGACAGGGCGACCAAGGCGGCAAACAAAATCAATGCAAGGCTCAGCAGTTTGAATTTGCCACCAGAAGGAAGGCACAGACACAGCAAAGTGACGGTTGCCACCACCGTCATGCTGTGGCCTGAGGGCATGGCGTTGGCTGCGGCAGCGGGAATGCCAATGGTGTGAATCAGACCGGGCTCTAGAACGCCCAAGGGACGTGGGTGTGCAAACCAAGACTTCAGCAAAGGTGACGCCAGTGAGCCGATCAAAAAACATTTCAGAGAAAGTGCGGTACCTTGCCGGGAAAAACGGGTGAACACCAAGAGCAGCAGCAGCGCAGCCCCACCTTCACCAAACTGCGTCAGAAATGACCAGACTGGATCGATGCCTGAGACCATGCGGTTGAGTGAAATCAGCCACTGCTGGTTGGCCGGCAGCGCTGACAGCAAGACGCCACTCAAAAAAGCAGTGAAGGAAACAATCAAAAGCCGCAAATTCATGCGGCGCATGTGCGTATCGGAGGTGTGCGACATCATCGGCGGCATTGTAAGCAGGCCCTCATGGCCTTGAAGCCTTTGGGTATAGTTCAACACTATTCCGAAAGTGACGGTCATGCCAAATACAAAGAAAAAAACCATTCAGCATTTAGAGACTGAAGTATTTTGCAAACTCGGGGTATCGCCCATCCATGGGATTGGGGTGTTTGCCATCAGGCCCATTCCCAAGGGCATCAATCCGCTGAAAAGTTACATTCCGCACCGAGAAATTGACATCTCGAAAAAAGACATCAAGCGCTTACCCAAAGGTGTCAAAAACCAATTGGACACGTTTTGTTATTACGATAAAAAGAAAGTCAGCGTGCCTGTGATGGGCCTGAACTCATTCGATTTGGCCGTCTATTTGAACCACTCTAAGCAACCCAATTTACGCTTCAAGAAAGCGGGCGTTTTGGTGAGCTTGAAAGCGATCAAGCAGGGCGAGGAACTGTTCATCGATTACGACATCAGTTTCGGCGAAAAACACTCTTTTTGATCAACCCGCCATCGCCAACACACTGTCTTGGTGTTGGACCTCGCGGTCCTGCTTGGGGTGACGGTAAATTTGGTTCAGTTCATGCGGTTTGAAATCGGTGATCAGTGGTGAGGTCGGGTCCGTGGCCAAAGGATGGCTCGGATCGATCAAAGCCAACGCATAAATGGGTTCATGGTCGGTCACAAACAAGGCTTTGTAACCGTAGTCATCGACCGGCCCCAAGTTGTAATAGCGCAACCCATTTTTGGCAGCCCAACGACAGGCTTGCAAGCATGCATAAATACCGGGCGAGCGGTTTTTGTAGTCTCTGTTCCATTGACAGAAACTGCCATACAACTGGTTGTATTTGGGCAAAAGAATGGACACATCAGTCAGCACCAGTTCGCCTTCTGGGCTGTGCACACGCAGTATCAACACGTCCAAGTGGCGGACATAGTCCACAAAGCCCTCGACTTCACGGTCGTCAATGTAGTAGTTGGCGAAATGATCGCCGCCCATCTCAAACATGTCCTCGACAGTCAATTGCGAACCGGGCACCACCTCTTCGGTGTAAACAAAGTTTTTGTATTGCTTGTCGTATTCGCGGAATTTACGCTCGCGTCTGGGCTCCTGCCAAAAAGCCTCGTCCATGGTGTTGACCAGGCCATATTTGTCATTGATCGGCACACCAAACGGACTGTCTGGGGGCAAGGCATACACCACAAACGGACGGGGCGCTGACTCGAGCATGTCCAGCGTCACGTTGATGTAAGGGCACAGCGCGTCCCAACGGGTGGTGTAGTAAAGAATGTCGTTGTGGTCGCTCTCCACCAGTAAATTGTCTTGGGTCCAACTCTGGTATCCGACTTCATGCACCTTGGGCGTTGCAGAAAATGAATTCGCAGGTTTGAATTGGTAGAGCGTGCCATTCATGATGTTGCCTTTAAATGTTTGAATTTTTCTTGTTTTGTTTTGGTTTGAAATGTACAGCAGGAATTCGCTTGAGATCAAAATACCCGACGTCAACCTCGTGGTTCATTTGTAAAAAAGCGGGGTCTGTTTTTTCCAACTGAACAATGTGTTGGTGGACTTTCTGGAGATGTGCAGTGGCATCACTCTGCGCATCAGACAAACCGATGAAATAGTCATCCATCAAAGGACAGTCGGTGTCGAAGTAAAAACTTTTGTTATTGGGGTTGTAACTGAGAGGGTACAGCGTGCAACCGAATGGTTTGTCTTCACCCATGTTGCAGCCTGTGGGTCCCAAGTGCGTACAACGGCTTTCGATGCATACCGACCCGAGCTTTTTTTGCTCTTTCGAGGTCAAGGTGATCTCGAGGGGAGGATAGCCATCCTCCACATTGCAGCATCGCTGGCATTGCGCACAGTGGTCAAACAGCACGCACTGACTCCACAAGAGAATGTGCGATTTGACTGAACATCACTTCTTTAATACGTTGGTGTGTCATCAAGCGCTGAAAAAATTTGTCGGAATTATTGTCGTTTTTGTCATGCGCAGTCAAGAAATGTTTTATTTTGCAAATTTGATGGATACCTGATTTTTGTAAATCAGCGACAAATGGTTTTTGAACAAATGCCGTGAGTTGGGTTTTGGCTGCAAAGTTAAGGTGTTGCTTGAACTGTGCGCACTTGAACCAAGTCACCTTGGGTCACACCATCGGGCGGGTTCTCAATCACCTTGTCGACGGCTTCAAGGCCTGACAACAGCTCCAACCGGTTGCCGTGGTCGCGGGCAATCACCACCGGCTTCATGACCACGCGGTTGTCAGCATTCACTGTGGCAACTTGCACACCGCTTTTGGTGTAAACCAATGCGCTGGGTGGCACACTCAAGCGGTCAACTTGGGCGGCAATCGCGAAATTCACGCTTGCATAGCCCCCGGGCAGCAACTCACCGCGTTTGTTTTCAGCAGAGAGTTGCACCAACATGCTGCCCGAGCTGCTGCTGATGGCTTGCGACATGGATTGCACTGTGGCGGTGAACTGTTGACCGGGTTGCTCGGGGACCGTGAATGTTGCCACCGTGCCTTTTTGAATATTTGAGACTTGGTTTTGAGGCAAGTTCACATACAAACGCAAACGTTTGACATCCGACACCACAAACAACTCCGTACCGGGTGCACCGCCTGCGCTGATCAACTGGCCGACATCCGTGTTGCGGGCGGTGACCACGCCATCGAACGGTGCCACGATGCGGCTGAAGTTTTTCATGGCTTGCAAACGGTTCACGTTGGCCTGAGAGGCATTGACAATGGCCAGCTTGGCGTTCAGATCGGCGAGCTTTTCTTCCACGGCTTGCGATGAAACAAAGTTGGTGGCTTGCAATGATTGCCAACGTTTGGCGGTGTTTTCTGACATGGCCGCATTGGCCTGGGTGCTGGCCAACTCGGCTTTGGCTTGCAGGATTTGCTGGTCCAGGTCCGGCGTGTCAATCTCTGCCAGCAATTGGCCGGCCTTGACCGAGGTGCCAATGTCAGCCTTCCAACTTTTCAAATAACCGCTGATGCGTGCATACAAGGGTGCTTTGGCATAGGCCTCTATTCGGCCAGGCAGGTTCAACGCCGATGCGTCCGTGTTGCTGGTCGGAGAGATCACATTGACGGTCACGGTGGACTGTTTGTCAGCCAACGCTTTCAATTGCGCGGCATCTTTGGCTCTGGCTTGTATGCCGTTGAACACCACCACACCTGCAAGCACGCCAGCCGCAATCAGTGCTGTCCACAACCAACCACGGGAAACCATTGAACCTGACTGCTTAAACATGACTGACTCCTGAGGAAAACGAGGTGCTGCTGCTGGCGCGATCACGGTTGTGCACCATGCTGAACAAAAGGGGGACAAACACCAACGTTGCCACCGTGGCCAGCATCAGGCCGCCGATGACCGCACGTCCCAAGGGCGCGTTTTGCTCACCCCCTTCACCCAAACCCAGTGCCATCGGCACCATGCCGATCATCATGGCCAGTGCCGTCATCAGCACGGGCCTGAATCGCACAAAGCCGGCATCCAAAGCGGCTGCGATCGGGTCGCCGAGTTGCTCAAGCCGCTCGCGCGCGAAGCTGATCACCAACACGCTGTTGGCCGTGGCCACGCCCATGCACATGATGGCGCCGGTAAGGGCTGGCACAGACAGACTGGTGCGTGTGGCAAACAGCATCCACACGATGCCCGCGAGTGCGGCTGGCAGCGCGCTGATGATGACAAAGGGATCGCGCCATGATTGGAAATTCACCACAATCAGAAAGTAAATCAACACCACTGCGCCCAGCAAGCCCCAGAGCAAGCCCGAGAAAGCTTTTTCCATGGTTCGAACCTGACCCACTAAAACCACTTTGGTGCCCTTGGGTAGATCCGCTTCAGTGGCTGCAATCACTTTTCTCACCTCGCGCGCCACTGTGCCTAAATCGGTGTCTTGGGTGGTGGCATTGATTTGCACCAAAGGTTGGATGTCATATTGGCTCACGACGGCATTGCGTGTCGTGCGATTGATGGTGGCCAAGGCGCCCAGCACCGGTTGATTCGCGTTGGCGCTGTTGCCCACGGGCAGGTTGGACAAAGCGCTGAGGGAGTCCATGTTGTATTGCGGGGTTTGCATCACCACCCCGTAAGAGATGCCGTTGGCAGGGTTGAGCCAAAAGGTGGGCGCCACTTGGCTGCTGCCAGCCAGGTTCACCACCATGTTGTTGGTCACGTCTCTGGGGGTCACGCCCATGTACTGGGCTTGGCTGCGGTCGATGTTGACCTCGAAGACGGGGCTTTTGGCCGATTGCTGAATTCGGGCATCGGCCAATCCCGGAATTCGCCGTATTTCTTTGAGCAATTTGTTGGCGTATTCGAAATTGGCACTGAGGTTGGCGCCACGAATTTGGATGTCAATCGGTGCAGGTGCACCAAAGTTCAAAATTTGGCTGACGATGTCAGCCGGCGGAAATGAAAACACCGTGTCTGGAAATGCCTCGGGCAAGGTTTTTCTGAGTTCGCGCACATAGTCAGCGGTTGGGCGGTGATTTTTTCGCAACGCAATTTGTATGTCGCCATCCATGGTGCCAATCACGCCGGTGTTGTTGTAGATCAAGTTGATCCAACTGGGCGGCAAACCAATGTTGTCTACCAGCGTTTCGATTTCTTCGTCAGGAATGACTTGGCGAATTGCCTCTTCAATTTTGGAGAAACGTGCTGCTGTTTCCTCAACCCGCGTGCCCACCGGAACGCGGGCATGGATCAATATTTGGCCACCATCGACATCGGGGAAGAAATTGGTTCCCAAAAACGGCACCAACGAGAAGCTGGCCATGACAAAGCCGATGAAGCCCAGCACGATCGGCCAACGATGGGCCAGCGAGAGTTGCAGCAGGTCTTTGTAGCCAGCGCGAAATTTTTCAAAGCCGGCTTCAAAACTGCGTTGAAACCGCATGATCGGGTTGCGTGTGGGCGGCAAACTGCTGTGGTTGCCATGCATGTCGGTGTGCGGGGCATGCGGCTTGAGCAGGTACTTGGCCATGGTAGGCACCAAAGTTCGCGACAAGAAAAACGAAAACGTCATGGCCAACATCACTGACAAGGCCATTGGCACAAACAAGAAACGCGACACGCCTTCCAGAAAAAACATGGGCACAAACACAATACAGATGCACAGCAAAGAAACAAATGCCGGTGCCACGATTTGTTCTGCGCCGTCAAGAATGGCAGTCACCACGTCTTTGCCTTGTTCAAGGTGCCAATTGATGTTCTCAATGGTCACTGTGGCATCGTCCACCAAAATGCCCACCGCCAAAGCCAAGCCACCCAAGGTCATGATGTTGAGTGTTTCACCCAGGGCATACAAGCCGATGAGTGCGCCCATGATGGACAACGGTATCGACACAGCAATGATGACGGTCGATCGCCAACTGCCCAAAAACAAAAAGATCATCAAACTGGTCAAGGCCGCGGCAATCAAGCCCTCCATGGCCACACCTTGGATCGCGGCGCGCACAAACAAGGATTGGTCATTGATCGGTTTGACGGTCAAGGCTTCGGGCAAAGAAGGTTTGATGGCCTTGAGTTTTTCCAGCACACCATCGACGATGGCCAGCGTAGAGGTGGTGCCGTTCTTCAGCACAGACATCAGCACCGAGCGATTGCCATTCACATGAACAATGTTGGTTTGCGGTGCGTTGCCATCGTGCACATTGGCCACATCGCGGATGTAGACCATGGCGCCGTTGACCGTCTTGATCGGCAAGTCACCCAAGTCTTTGATGGTGGCCGCTGCGTTGTTCAGGCTGATGGTGTATTCCAGGCTTTCAATTTTTTGCGTGCCGACGGGCGTGATGATGTTTTGTGCAGCCAATGCCGCGGCCACATCTTGGGCATTGAGCCCGCGGGCTTGCAACTCTGGCAGGTTCAAATCGATTTGCACTTGCCGAGATTTACCGCCATAAGGAAACGGAATGGCTGCGCCGGGTACCGTGACCAAAGGGGTGCGCACTTGGGTCAAACCAATGTCTGCCAGGTTTTGCTCTGAGAGGCCTTGGCCGGCCAAGGCGAGTTGGAGAATCGGCACGGTTGAGGCGTTGTAGTTGACGATCAACGGCGGCAACGTGCCGGGTGGCATTTGGCGAATCAGCACTTGGGAAATCGCCGTCACTTGCGCGTTGGCAATGGCAATGTTGACACCCGGATGAAAAAATATTTTCACGATACCAACCCCGGCATACGAGTTGGCTTCAATGTGTTCAATGTCGTTGACCGTGGTGGTGAGCACCCGTTGGTACAAGGTGCTGATGCGTCCGGCCATTTGGTCAGGTGGCAAGCCCGTGTAGGCCCATGCCACAGCAATCACGGGTATTCGAATTTCAGGAAAGATATCGGTTGGCGTTTTCAGTGCTGCCAGCGGCCCCAGTATCAGCAAGAGCAAGGCCATCACCACAAACGTGTAAGGACGCTTGAGCGCCAGGCCAACAACATTCAACGCCATGTTTGTCTTTCTTCAATAGCAACCGACGGTGATGACACCCGGCGAGCGAAAGGGTTTTTGTGAATGCGATTATCAACATTTTTGAAACCGTTTCGTGAAGAATTTCAGACTTTTGGTGTGATTGCCATCAGCGAGTTGCAATTCCTCGTCCAAATAAGTTTCGCTGGGTTGGCGCAAGCATTCGTACAACTGACGACAGGTGTCACGCGCGGCCTCTCCCGGCCATTTCGCGGGCAGCAAATCCAAAGGCAGCAACGGGTCTTGCAGCAACAAGCGTCTGTAGTCGTGGATCAGCAGCAAACGTAGCAAAAAAGAGGTTTCATTTTGAAGATCGGTGTCAGAAACAGCATGGTTTTGCCACTCAAGTAACAAGGGCCGATAGGTGGCAACAAAATGTTGGTAGCGCTTAGCGAGTTCGTTCAAGCCCCAAGTTTGCGAAACCACTTCACTGTCACTCAGGCGACCTTGTAATGGCAAGCCCGAGGCCACCAGCGGCCAGACAGCCTGGTGCATGTGCCCCAAACCGCCTCGATGCAACAAGTCAAAAGCTTGTGCAATGTCGGCGCTTGGGTGAACAAACGCCAGGTTTTGCCAATTGCCGAAACCTTGCCAGCGCAATGCTTTTTGAAGCTGCGTTTTTTCTTTGGCGGTGATGCCCGACGAAAGCATCAGCAGCCGCCACTGCCCATCCCAATTGGGTGAGCGACTGGCATAAATGTGTTGTGACGCGGCGGCAATGCGGCTGATGCCACTGGCACTCAACGCGTAGTTGGTGCGTCTGCCATGGGTGTGGGTTTGCAGCCAATCGTCTTTGACCAGCCGGTAAATGGCGGTGCGGATCAACCGCTCATTGACTTGTAACGGTGCCAGCAAACGGATCAAACACCCAAGCCAGACCGAACCACCGCGTGGGTAAACCATGTCGCCAAACAAGGAAACGATCAGCGAGCCCGCTTGCACACGTTCTTTTTGAATGAACCTTTGTATGCGTTTGTCCGTCAGTGAAGCCATGGATGGGGAGTGGGTCGCAGTCAGCTGTTGCCAAGAATCAACATGATACAGAATTATTTGTTTTTAAAATAATTTTGTATCAGTTAAGATCTGTTCACCAACCCACAGGTGAACCCATGTACACACAGTCATTCAGCGTGCCCGACAGTGGAAACAGTGCCCACCCAGCGCCTGCCATCAAGCCAGTGCTCAGCGTGCAAGAACAGCAGTCATTGGCGCAGGCCCAAGCCCGTTTTGATGAAGTGATCGATGCCGATGGCAAGATCGAAGCCAAGGATTGGATGCCCGAGGCTTACCGAAAAACCTTGGTGCGCCAAATCAGCCAACATGCGCACAGCGAAATTGTGGGCATGCTGCCCGAGGGCAACTGGATCAGCAGGGCACCCAGTCTCAAACGCAAAGCCATTCTCATAGCCAAAGTGCAAGACGAAGGCGGGCATGGCTTGTATTTGTACAGCGCAGCGGAAACCTTGGGCACCAGCCGCGATCAAATGCTTGATGCCTTGCACACCGGGCGCGCCAAATACAGTTCCATCTTCAATTACCCCACACTGACTTGGGCCGATGTCGGTGTCATCGGTTGGTTGGTGGATGGTGCGGCCATCATGAACCAAATTCCCTTGTGCCGATGCAGTTACGGCCCGTATGCACGTGCCATGGTGCGTATCTGCAAAGAAGAATCGTTTCACCAACGCCAAGGGTTTGAATCATTGATGGTGATGATGCAAGGCAATGCCGAGCAACAAACCATGGTGCAAGACGCGGTCAACCGATGGTGGTGGAAATGCCTGGCCATGTTCGGGCCACCTGACGCAGACAGCACCAACAGCACCCAAGGGATGCGCTGGGGCATCAAACGTGTCAGCAACGATGACTTGCGCCAAAAATTTGTCGATGCCACCGTGCCCCAAGCCAAGGTGCTGGGCGTGACCTTGCCCGACCCCGAGTTGAAATGGAACGAGGCACGCGGTCATCACGACCATGGTGCCATCGATTGGGATGAATTTTGGGACACGGTCAACGGCAATGGCCCTTGCAACAAAGAGCGTTTGGCCACACGCGTCAAGGCCCATGCCGATGGCCAATGGGTGCGCGATGCCGCGATGGCCTATGCCCGCAAACAGCAAGCGCGCTTGCAAACGCCCAAGGAGGCTGCATGAGCCAGAACGAGCATGCCAACGAATGGCCGTTGTGGGAAGTGTTTGTTCGCAGCAAACAAGGCATCGAACACAAACATTGCGGCAGTTTGCATGCCGCTGATGCGCAACAAGCGATACGCATGGCGCGGGATGTTTACACACGACGACAAGAAGGCGTGAGCATTTGGGTCATTCCGTCGGCATCCATCACTGCCAGCGACCCTGCTGACAAAGAAAGCATGTTCGACCCTGCCAAAGACAAGGTGTACAGGCACCCTACGTTTTTCGTTATCCCGGATGAAGTGGGGCACATGTGAGTCACTTGATGGACTATGCCTTGCACTTGGCAGACAACGCGCTCATATTGGGTCAACGCAATGCTGAGTGGTGTGGGCATGGGCCGGTGTTGGAAGAAGATTTGGCTTTGGCCAACCACTCCCTGGATTTGATCGGTCAAGCGCGCTTGCTCTATCAATGGGTGGCCGAGCATCGGGCTGATGGCAGTACCGAAGATTCGTTGGCCTATTTCCGAGACCCGCACGCATTTTTGAATTTCACGCTGTTGGAGTTGCCACACACCACGGCGCTGGCGCCATCTGCCCGCGCCGACAGAGATTACGCGGTCACCATCGCGCGAAATTTTTTATTCAGCAGTTACATGGTGTTGGTGTGGGAGGTGTTGCAATACCACCCCGAACCGCGACTTGCTGCGATAGCTGCGAAATCATTGAAGGAAGTGCGCTACCACTGGCAGCATGCGGCAGATTGGTTGATCAGGTTAGGTGATGGCACGCCAGCGTCGCATGACAAGGCGCAAGCCGCTGTGGATTTTTTGATGCCATACACCCAGGAATTTTGGTGCGAATGGCCCGCTGCCAAACACGCTTTGCCTGATACCCAAGACATGCAAACGGCATGGTGGACCATGGTGAATGAGGTTTTGAGCGAAGCCTGTTTGCGACTGCCTGAGGCCAAAGGCCACGTCACCCAAGGCGTGCATGGCATTCATTCTGAACACATGTCGTATTTGTTGGCGGAAATGCAAAGTTTGGCCAGACAGCACCCTGGTGCAACGTGGTGAGTGACCCCCCAGCCTTGGCGCAACCGTTGCCTTGGGGACCCTTGGCATTGCCTGTGGGTGATGCTGAAGAGGTTGCCATTTGGACCTTGCTGGAATCGGTTTGTGACCCGGAAATCCCCGTGCTTTCGCTTCGAGAAATCGGGGTCCTCAGAGTCATCAAAGCAGTACCACCAATATGGCAACTGTGGATCACACCGACCTACAACGGCTGCCCAGCCATGTCGCAAATGAAAGAGGATTTGTTGGCCGCCATGCAACAAGCAGGCAAACAAGCCGAGGTGTTGACTGGCTTGGCACCTGCGTGGTCCAGCGATTGGATCACGGCCTCAGGCAAAGAAAAATTGCGTGCCTATGGCATCGCACCGCCGCATGCATTGGTCCAGCAAGCGGGTACCCAGCGAATACGCTTGGCGCCCAAAATGGACAGTGCGCGAATTGCTTGCCCGCAGTGCCACAGCTTGGACACCACAGAAACATCACCGTTCGGTTCAACCGCTTGCAAAGCCATGTACAAATGCTTGGCGTGTGCTGAGCCCTTCGATTATTTCAAGCCTTATTGATGGTGATGGCCCATGTCTGAGCGTCGAACTTTCCATGAATTGCAAATCGCTCGCGTGCGTGCCGAAGCCGCGGGCTCGGTGGCTGTGACGCTGTCAATCCCGCCTGCCTTGCACGAGATGTTCTCTTTCAACCCAGGTCAATTTTTGACATTGAGAGCAGTGCTGGGTGGGCAAGAAGTTCGCCGCAGTTATTCCATATGCAGCAGCGCAGACCGGTATGCGCAGACCCATGACATAGAGATCGGCATCAGGGCCGTGCCAGGCGGTGTGTTTTCTTCTTGGGCCGTGACGCAATTGAAAGCTGGCGATGTGATCTCCGTCATGCCGCCCGATGGCAGGTTTGTCTCGCAAGCGGCGAATGCCATTCACCGCGTGGGCTTTGCGGCTGGGTCAGGCATCACGCCGGTGCTGTCCATCATGTCCAGCACCTTGGCGCAGCAAGCGAATTCACGGTTCACATTGGTTTATGGCAATCGCAACATGGCATGCGTCATGTTCAACGAAGAATTGCAAGATCTGAAAGACCGGTACACCGATCGTGTGACGCTGATTCATGTGTTGTCACGCCAAGCGCAAGAGGTGGCGTTGTTGCAAGGTCGTCTTGATGAAGCCAAAGTCAGTCAATTGCTCAACGCGGTGTTGCCGCCAAAGACCATTGACGAAGTGTTTGTTTGTGGCCCCGCTGACATGATGGACCAGACTTGCCGTGCGTTGCAAACGGCGGGTATTGCCGCAGACCGTGTTCACAGCGAGAGATTTTCAGCGCCTGACCAACCTGTTCGCGCGTCAACAGACAGCCAACAAGCGCTTGTCAGCGATGGCACAGCTTCGGTGTCACTGACCTTGATATTGGATGGCAAGCAGCATTCGCTTCGCATGTCGCCAGCGCAAAAGATCTTGGATGTCGGATTGGCCGCCGGTTTGGACCTGCCGTATTCCTGTCGTGGGGGTGTGTGCTGCACCTGTCGGGCCAAAGTGATGCACGGCAGCGTGGCCATGGAGAAAAACTTCACGCTGGAAGCCTGGGAGACCAACCAAGGGTTTGTCCTCTCGTGCCAGTCCAAGCCAACCAGCGATGCGGTGACGTTGAGCTTCGACGAACGCTGACCGCAGCAACTTGTCATGGCTTTAACCCCTTGCCCATCGGGTGGATGGGGTGTTTGCGAATTTCTGTGCGCGGTCTGCATTAATATGCGCTCACCATGCTTATTCACTCGCCATGTTGAACCACCGTCGCGTCATCTTGTCACTGATGCTGTGTGTCAGCACATGGGCATCTGCACAAACCCCTGTGGGCTTGTTGGCGTGGACCCAAGCGCACCCCGACTGGAAACTTGATAAATCCGAATTGGCGCATGTCGCCAGCCAATGCGCCACGATGTACGACTTGATCGGCAATTTTTTTGCAGCCAATCCGATCCACGAGGAGCAACGCCGCAGCGCCAACATATTCATGTCCCACAGTGACATTTATGCACGCATCGGGTATTTTTTGAGCATCCGACAAGGCATGAGTGAACAAGAGGCGGTGGCGCAACAAACCGCGTTTCAAGCACATTTCAGCCGACAAATGCAAGACAATTTGCAGGCCCACAAAAACATCATGGTGCCTCCACTGAGCGAAGACGTGGAAGTGTGCATGACAAATTTCAAATATGCGCAGGTTCAAGTTCGTCAGTTGGAAGCGGAATACGCCAAAACCACGGCAACACCTTCTGCACCGGTGACACCAGGCGACAAATCGTTTGACCTTGATACCTTGGCCTTGATTTGGGAATTCATCAAATCCAAAACCCATGCGCCCACCGATGCCAGCATGCCTCGTTTGGTCATTCAACCAGGGCTTCCCACGACAGCGCGCATGGTGTTTGAATTTCCTTCAGAGGACCAACCTCAAAACCAATTGCAAATCAATGTGTCCCCTCGAACCTTGCAGTTATGGAGCCGTCCGATGGTGAATTGGGCCTTGGGCCACGAGTTGGTGCATTACGCGATGTTGATGAGAGAAAACCAATGGGTGCCTCAAACGGTTTATCAAAACACCATCAAGCACCATTGCAACCCGGAATTTTTGAAATTGACCGGTGACATTGCCGATTTGATTTCAGATGCTCAGTCACCCAGTCGAGAAAGATTGCGCATGTATTCAGAGGTGTTTCGCAGTTGTACCCGACACCCGGATCAATGAGCGAAGCCAGTGGCTATGCCAACCAAAGCCACAGCACATAGGCACACAGCGACCACACCGACAGCACCCACACCACACCCCATCGACTGACTGGCTTGGCCTCGTGTGTTTGCATCCATGCTTGGGCTTGCAGGTGGCAGTCTTCTTTCACATGCAGAGGTAACCACTTGACTGCCAACCAGACCAGGGCGGGTACCAAGATCGCATCGTCAAGGTAACCCAACACGGGAATGAAATCGGGAATCAAATCAATTGGGCTGAGGGCATATGCCACTGCCAACGCGGCTACCCATTTCGGCAACAACGGTGTTTGCGGATGTTTGCAAGCAAACCAGAGCATGACCGCGTCTTGTTTGATGCGTCGTGCCCAGGCACGAATGGCTTGTGACAACCGCGTACTCAACGCTGTTCCACCCAGCGGTCAAACAACTCACGCGCAGCCTTGTTCACAGAATCTTCGGGATGGGTTTCGCAATGGGCATTGAGTTTTGACACGATGTCTTCATTCGCAGGCAATAAGCTGAACACATCCTTGCCTGTTTGAGATTGGCGTGCATCGCTCAATCCACTGAGGTAGCCATACACCCACTCACGCTGCACCACGGTGCTGAGGTTGGCTTTGCGTGCGGTGTTCCAACCACTGCAAGGTCGGGTTGTCATGTCCATGGCAATCGAGACGTTGCAAAAACACCCAGCGGCAAGCGCCAGCGAAAATGAAAAAAGTGAAATGGAATATGGCATAAGGTCAGTGTAAGACCGCCAGCCAGCGTTCGGTTCAGGCGACACCCAAGTAGATTTTTCTGACATGGTCATCTTTGGACAACGCACGGGCCAAGCCTTGTTGCGCCACATGCCCATGCTCCAGAATGTAAGCGCGATCCGCAATTTGCAGTGCCGATTGGGCGTCTTGCTCAGCCATCAAGATGGCAACACCGCTGTCGCGAATTTGACGAATGGCATTGAAGATGTCCATCTTCAAACGGTGCGCTATGCCCACCGATGGTTCATCAAGCAGCAACAGTTTGGGCGCGCCCATCAATGCACGACCAATGGCCACCATTTGCTGTTGTCCACCGGACAAGGTGCTCACCATTTGCTGGCTGCGCTCTTGCAAAATCGGAAACAACTGATAGACCTTTTGCAAATCTGCGGCTATCGCCGCTTTGTCGTGGCGCAAGTAAGCACCAAGTTGTAAATTTTTCAGCACAGTCAATTCGGGAAACAAACGTCGGCCTTCGGGGCAGTGGCAAATGCCCAAGCCCACCACACGCTCTGTGGCCACTTCATGCAAACTGTGACCTTCAAAACGCAACACGCCTTGTGAATCGATTGAACGTGAAATGGCTTTGAGCAAAGTGGATTTGCCCGCGCCATTGGGCCCCAGCACAGCCACCAATTCACCCGGCATGACGTTCAGGCTGATGCTCTCTAAGGCCATGGCTTTGCCGTACGAGGCGCTGAGTTGGTCTAGTTCAAGCATGCGGGTCCATGTCCAACGGGTTTTGTTTGCCAATGTAGGCTTCAATGACGCGCGGGTGGTTCACGATGTCTGTGGGAGACCCTTGTGCAATGATTTCACCGAAATCGATGGCCACCACACGCGACACCAATTGCATGAACTCACGCAACTTGTGTTCGATCAGCAAAATCGTCAAAGCTTGTTGCTGATGCAACTGTCGAATGAGGGCAGACAGGGCTTCGATTTCCGATGAACCCAATCCAGCGAATGGTTCGTCCAGCAGCAACAGCTCGGGTTCGGTGGCCAAAGCCCGCGCTATTTCTAGGCGACGCAAATCACCGTAAGACAGCAATTCGCTGGGTTGTTGGGCTTTGTCTGCCAGACCAACTTGCGACAACAAGTGCATGGCGCGCTCACCCAAGTCATGGTGCTTAACGCGTGGCCCCAAGCTACCGACCAACACATTTTCAAGCACCGTCAAGCCCACAAAGGGTCTGCACAGTTGAAAGGTGCGCGCCACGCCCAAGCCGACGATGGCATTGGCTTTCATGTGACGAATAGATTTGCCATGCAGCAGCACTTCTCCTGCGTCAGCAGGAATGAACCCTGTCAATAAATTGAACAAGGTGGTCTTGCCTGCGCCATTGGGCCCCAAGATGCCGACAATTTCACCGGGGTGCAATGTCATGTTGAAATGTTTCAACACATGCAATCCACCGAAATGTTTGTCCAATTGATGGACCTGCAACAAGGCGCTCATGACGACTTCCCTTTGTGCCGCAACTTGTGCCAGACAGGGGCGATGATGCCGTTCGGCAGGAAAAACAAAATGAAGATCAACAACAAGCTGTAAATCATCAAACGCCATTCACCAAAGTCACGCAACCCCTCGGTCATCACGGTCAACAGCAAAGCGCCTCCGACAGGACCAAAAATGCTGCCCATGCCGCCCACATACACCATGGTGATGATGGTGATGGATGTGACCACGGCAAACAACTGAGGACTGACTTGCAATTGGTAATGGGCATACAGCGCGCCGCCCAAACCCGCGAATGCGGCGCTGATCACCAGTGACAGAATTTTGTATTGCGTGATGGGCAACCCAGCCGCCAAACACGTGGCTTCGTCACCGCGAATGGCACGCAGAATCAAACCCCAGCGTGATCTCGCCATCCATGACAAGAACAGCGTGACCCCACCCAAGACAGCCAGCACAAACCAGTAGTAGTGCAAATGGTTGGCAATCAAGGGCGTGATGTCTTGTATGCCTTCTTCTCCCCCAGTGTGTTCCCAAAAAATTAACATCAATCGCTGCATGATGACCGCAGAGGACAACATGGCCAATGCGAAATACGGTCCTTTCAAGCGCAAGGTGGGGAAACCGAGCACCACCGCAAACAGCATGGCCACGACCATGGATGCAGGCAGACTCCACCACGGCCCCCATCCCATTTGCACGTTCAAAAAACCGGCGGCGTAAGCCCCTACGCCAATGAACAGGGAATGCCCAAAATTCTCGCGACCGGTGAGACCTGACATGAAGTCCCAACTGACTGACCAAATGCCATAGATGGCTGCCACGGTCAGCACACCGACCAAATAGTTGCTGGTGAAGACCACAGGCAGCGCGGCCAACACAAGCAATGCCAGCAAACCAAACCCACTGCTGATGGCATCCAGTCCTTTGAATGTTTTCATGGGGGTGACAAAGCCTCAGAACGCTGCGCGTTTGCCAAACAGGCCAGCAGGCCGAAACACCAGCATCAGCAAGGTGGCCAACACTGACACGATTTCTGTCCAACTGCCTGAGACACCGTACGCAACCAGTGTTTCTGCATAGCCCAGCATGAGCGCGGCGGCGATGCTGCCGGGAATGGAACCCAAACCACCCACGACCACGATGGCAAATGCCTTGACGATAGGCAGCAAATGCATAGAGGGTTGAACCGATAAAAAGGGTCCGGCCATCACGCCGGCCAGCGCAGCCAGACCAGCCGATATGCCCATCACCAAAGAAAAAATACGGTCGCTGGGGATGCCCATGTATTTGGCAGCCAACGGGTCTTGTGAGATAGCCAAGATCGCACTGCCTAAGCGGGTGAATTGAATGAAAGCATACAAACCACCAATGGCAACGATGGCCACCGCCAGAGTCAGCAAACGTTGGCCAGCCACGTCCACGCCCAACAGGTTGAACTTGGTGTCGATGAACGCGGGCACATTGCGGTACTCGGAACCAAATGTCAAAAACAACGCTTGCTCAACCACCAACGCCGTGGCGAGCGAAATCATCAACACGCCTAACTGTGAGTGGCGCTGGGGTCGTATCAGAATTTTTTCTACCAGCATGCCAAACACCGCAACCAGGGCAATCGACAGCAAAGCGGCTAACCACAATGGCAAACCAGCCAGTGTGGTCAGTACATAAGCCGAATACGCACCTAATGCATAAAAAGAACCGTGTGCCAGATTCAGGATACGTGCGACGCCAAAAATCAGCGTGAAGCCGACCGCCAACATGGCATAAATGGCGCTGGTGACTGCGCCGTAAATCAAAATCTCCACTATTTTTTCATCCAAGGTGGCAGTATGAATTTGCCTGTGCGCAACTCTTTGGGATAGATCACGGCACGCTCACCTTTTTCTTGCCACTGCACAAACATGAAATTAACTTTGCCCTTGCCAGCTTGGACATCGTGCATTTCATCAAACGTGATTTCTCCAGCCACGCCTTCGTGCTTGGTCTTCTCCAATTCTTTGATCACTTTTTGGGTATCAAAACTGCCAGCCCGTTTCACTGCGTCGGCATAGATGAACACCGCGTCATAAGCAAAAAAGGCCGAGTAGACAGGGAAGTTGGCAGAGTTCTTTTTGAACTCGTCAAAGAACGGAACTGTTTTTTTGGTGATCGGTGCGCGAACCGCAAAATTGGCTGCGATTTGAGAAATGGACTTTCCGCCGATGCGCGTAAAAAAATCGCCATCCATGCTTTTGACATCAATGCCGCCGTAAGGTACAGGCACTTGCGCATCATGCCATTGCTTGGCAAACACATCGCTTGAAGCATGCGACAGCACAACCACCATGTATTGAGCGCCACTTGATTTGACTTTGGCCAGCAGGGGAGAAAAGTCCGAAGTTTGCGTGTCAAACAATTCAGTCATTCGAACATCTGCTCCCACTTCCTTTGCACCTTTTGACAAGATGGGTACCAAGTCTTGTACCCATTTTGCGTTTTCCCCGACGATGGCAATGTTTTTGTAGCCCAACTCGCCAATGACAAAGTTGGAGATGAAATCAACCAGTGCGCGGGCCTGATGCGCCGCATTCACCGGACCCACGCGAAAGATGTATTTGTAATTCTCGTAGTCTTGCTTGACTTTGTTGGTGATGGAAGGCGACGCTGCACCCACGCCCAAATAAATGGTTTTCGCCGCAGAGATGTGTGGCAATTGCGCCAAGGTCACGCCACTGGTGTAGCCGCCGATCAGCAAATCGACTTTTTCGTCGGCGGTGAGTTTTTTGATGGCGCTGATGCCTGTCTCGGGGTTTTCTGTTTCATCGGCAGACACCAATTCAAATTTACGCCCCAGCACCCCACCTTTTTTGTTGATGTCATCCACAGCCATTTTGACGGCGGTCAGTGTGTCTCTGCCCACTTGCAATTGCACGGCAGTAGGAACGCCGATACGCAAAGGTTTGTCCTGTGCATACAGCAAATGCGGCTGAAGCAGTCCGCACAGCGACAAACAAACAGCTGCGAAATGACGAATCGTGATCAGTGAAGAAAAATGTGCCACAGAAAGATCCTTTGCATAGGTGAATGCTGGTTTTTCGAATTCTGAGAACAACTGCGTTAAAAATGCAATAGGCTAAGCCCTGAGCAATGGCCGCAAGCAAGGGGTGTAACCAAAGACAATTGTTGTCAAATAGATGCTTAAGTGATACCTGAAAGCCTTGCTTGGATGGACTAAAGTCAAATGATTTGATGGGACATGAAGATGCGCGTGTTGTTGCTGGGCGCAACTGGAACAATCGGACAAGCCACCGCTGCGGCACTGGTGAGAGACGGCCATGAAGTAGTGTGCTTGGTGCGCGACAAGTCGATTGCACAAAGGAATGATTTGGCGGTGAAGTTGCAACAGCAACTGGCAGGCACCAAACTGCAATTTGGTGATGCTTTGAACGTGGCCTGCTGTGCCAAGGCCGAATGGTTACAACCCTCTTTTGATGCACTGGTGTCTTGCCTGGCTTCTCGCAATGGCACCCCGCGTGACGCATGGGCGATTGATTACCAAGCTCATGCCGATTGGTTGACACTTGCCGTTGCCAAAGGCATCAGGCATTTTGTTGTTTTGTCTGCCCTGTGTGTGCAAAAACCATTGCTTGGGTTTCAGCAAGCCAAATTGGCTTTTGAAAAAGAACTGATGGCATCTGGTTTGACTTATTCGATCGTCAGACCCACCGCATTTTTCAAATCGCTGTCGGGTCAAGTCAAGCGTTTAAAACAGGGCAAACCTTTTTTGTTGTTTGGCGATGGTCAATTGACATCTTGCAAACCCATCAGTGACCACGACTTGGGTCAATTCATGGCCCAATGCTTGACAGACAGACAACTGCAAAACACCATATTGCCGATTGGCGGACCTGGTCCTGCCGTCACCCCATTACAGCAGGGGGAATATCTTTTTGAATTGATGGGCATGAAACCGCAGTACAAGCGTGTTCCTGTTGCCCTGATGGACACCGTGATTGGTATGTTGAACCTGCTGGGAAAGGTCATGCCAGCATTGGCTGACAAAGCTGAATTGGCTCGGATAGGGCGCTACTACGCAACAGAATCTATGTTGGTTTGGGACCAAGAAAAGCAAGCATACGACGAACAAGCCACACCCTCATTTGGTGAACAGACTTTGTTTGAGCATTACAAGCGGATGGTGGAGAACAACATAGATGTTCCATTGGGTGAGCATTCGGTATTTTGAAATGCCATGTATCCAGATTTTGATTGCCGCCGCAAGCAAGGGCATTTGCAATGTCAGGTGGGCTCATTAAGAAAAGAGACCTGAAGGCCACTGTATGCACTGAATGCACTGAATTCTGTGTGTGCCCAATGAAAATGGTGGCGCTTCACGGATTCGAACCGCGGACCTGTGGATTATGATTCCATCGCTCTAACCGACTGAGCTAAAGCGCCGAGCCGCAAATTATAGCGAGACTTGGGCAGGGGGTTTGGCGTGGTGATTTGGAATCAAAACCAGTCTTAACGTCGGTAAATTTCTTTGCGGTTGCCAACTCGTAAAACCAAGATCACCAGTCTTTGGTCCTCGATGCTGGCGATGATTCTGATGTCACCCAGTCGGTATTTCCAGAAGTCGCCCAGTTCAGAGCCTTTGAGTGCTTGACCCACGCTGCGAGGATCTTTCAGGCTTTGTAGTCTGGTTCTTAGAAACTGTATGACTCTGCGGGCTACTTGAGGGTCTAGTTTGCCAAGCTCCTTCTTGGCAGCTTCATCAATCTCAATTTGCCAAGCCAAGCTCTTGCTCCACGGCATTCAAAGTGTACGTTTTGCTTTTGCCTGTGCGAACTTTGGCAAGTCTTTTTTCTGCAAGGTAAAGATCTTCCAGATCAGCCAAATGCTCAAGAATTGCCTCACGAGCGTAAAAACTCTTGGTGCGCCCAGTTGCCTTGGCTAACTTGTCAAGACGGGACTCAATGTCTTCGGGAAGTCTCAGGGCTAACATAACGATCTCCTAATTTGCTATACAAGTATATTTTGAATGCAAGGGCAATGCAAATGAATCTATGGAGTTATCACAACTCACATTCGACGCCGTGCGGGGCAGGGTTGGGACGGAGGAGGGGGTGGAGGAGGTGTCGTTCAAAACGACACTACCGCGTCAAATTTCGGCTCGGTTGATCAGTGTCAGTTCAACCGACACCGCAGCATCAACCGCAAGAATTACTAGGCTTTCATTGGCTTAGAAGGCATATTTCATTCCAACTTGAATCAACAAAGGCATCCCTACCAAAATGCCTCTTGTTCTGTCAACAATATATGTTTTATCCAAGAGATTTTTACCTGATATGAAGCTGGAAAGTGACTTGTCGTACTGGTAATTGATGGAAGCATTCCAGAC
>JACCDP011295004.1_pt1 | contig 46933 bp, 77 predicted proteins | sample 7445841 | NCBI WGS metagenome assembly JACCDP01 (sample SAMN15323441, study PRJNA562643) | freshwater metagenome | isolation source: river surface water | place: USA:Blue River Watershed | collected 2017-08-17
AACTCAGCATTATCGCCCAGGGCAGTAAGGCCCTTTGAAGTTCTAGTGCCGTCTAGGTTCAGCTGTGCAAGAACGCTGCTAATCTTTACTTGGTCAGAACCAAGACCCGCCACGAAAGCTTTGAATACTTGGCCAGCGCCGCCGTTGGCCTTGTCGCTCCACTTGCTCACGAACTCTTCAGAAGTTAGGTCAGCCACGTCTGCAAATACACGAAGGCTCTCATTGCCTCGGCCAAGAGTATCGTTGAATGATGCAACAGACTTGTCAATCAAGTTCATGGTTGGGATAAGCACACCACGAGCTTCTTCTGGCGCGACACCGAGAGATGCAAAGGCAGACGCTAGACCCACAACCTCAGATGCTGACAAGCCAGCAGAGGTTCCAACTGCACCAATCTGCTGGGCAGTGCTTAGGATTGCGGCTTCAGTAGATGCACCATTGACACCTACGTAAGCGATTGATGATGCGAGCTTGTCAAAGTCCTCGGCAGGAACCTTGAGTAGAGATGAAAGCTTACCAAACTTAAGTGCAGCATCCTCGATAGTCACGCCAGTCACAGTGGAGAACTTTGCAACAGTAGCAGCAAACTCATCTAGGCTGTCGGTCTTAATGCCAAGCTGAGCACCAAGCATTGAGAGCTTAGACAGCTCATCGAAGGTTACAGGAATCTCAGTAGAGAGACGCTGAAGTGACTTGAACAAATCATCTAGCACAGCAGGCGATACGCCGACCTGAGTCTTCTCGACCTGAGAGAACGCTTGCTGTTGAGCAAATGCTGTACGGAACACTGCGGTAGAGTATTGCAGCAAAGCATCTGCGCCAGTTCTAGCTGCGCCAGCAACATCGTACAGAGCGTAGCGTAGTGTAATCGCTCTATTCTGTGCGGCCTTGGTTTCAGAGAGGTCAGCCTTTTCCTTGGCTTTTACGGCTTTCTCTGCTTTTTCGTCGGCCTTAGCCGTAGCAGCCACCGCAGTGGCTAGAGCCTTTTCTTCCTTAGCACGAGCACGTTCAGCGGCGGCAAGGGCCTTTTCCTCAGAGGTTCGCTTCTTCTGGTTCTCTGCATCAATCGCTGATGGCTTAGCCGCCTTTAGTGATTCCTCGTAGGCTACCCTCTTGCCAGTGACCTGAGTTCGCTGACGAGGCGTAAGGTCAGACATGTTGGTCTTGCCAAGCTTTTTAAGCTTCTCAAGCTCTGCGATGTAAGCCTTAGCTGCCTTCTGTGCAGCAATGAGCTCCTTGCTGATGGCACCCTTTTGAGGCAACCCGCTTAGTGATTCTTGCGCTGCCTTGCCGAGCTCGCCTAGGTTACCCTTGGCTGCCTTGATGTTACGCGTGAAGTCGCCAATGTTACCAACGAGCTCAAACTCAAGCCTCTGCTTGCTCAAAGTGTACCGCCATATCTAAAGGGATTATTAGTCTATTCTATCTTATCTGATAGGCCCTCATAGTACGATGCCCTTGTAGGCATTGGGCCGTCGTCATAAGTATAGGCTACAACATAAGGGGACTCACCAGGTTTTGACTTAGCCTTACGCTTCTCCTGCTGCTCACGCCACTTGTCAAGCTCAGCCTTAGCATAGCAAACTGTCTGCTTGATTTTAAAGCCAACCGTAGACGCGTTGTCGTTTCGGCAAATCCAGATAGGATTTCCGCAGTCGCTACAAGTTTCATCCTCTAAGATTTGCAGTGCCTCAATAAGCATAAAGTCAAAGTCTATCCATGCTTCAGTTGGCTGCTCGTGAAACAGCATTGCTACGGGCCTGATGTTAGCCCGTAGCGCTGCTTTAATCTTTATGATGAACTGGCGGTTGTGAGGCCAGCTTAGGACTTCGGTAAAAAACCTGCATCAGTTAGCCCCTTAAAGTAACCGCTGGCTAGGGTTAGCTTCTGAGTGGTTGCCACTAGCGACTCCCATGATTCGCTAGGGAAACTGTCACGCATTGCTTCGACATCTTCAAGGGTAAAGTTGTGGTTATCCACGTTACCCTCAGCGTCTTCCACCTTCACAATGGTGGCAGCAATCAGGCGGGAGAAATACTCAACGATAAAAGATTCTTGGTCGTCAGCCTTGTTTACACGCGACTTCTTCTCAATGGCTTCTACTAGGCCCTGAGAGATTCCACGCATGTGGAAGGTCAAGCGAGATGCTAGAATCTTCTTAGCAAGTTCTCCTGCTTTTTCTTCTAGCTCTTCAGCGTGCTCGCCTTCAGGCAGCTCGATAAGCTCCTGGTTAATTTTAGTAAGTTCGTAGGCGCTCTCTGCATCCAGGTACACATCTACGGTGTCTTCTGGGAATCCTCGGCCTTTAATAACGTCTGCAAGATTAAACTTGTTCTGGCTCTGCGCCTCTTCGACAAGTTTCAGAACGTCTTTTTCGTCGCTCATTTTGTTTCCTTTCGCCTTTTTATTACGCCATTTTTAAATAAGGTCGGGGAGGGTAAATGGGCGCAAAACCCTCCCCGACCAGCTTATTTACTAGGCTACTACAGCAACGTTCACTGCCAACTTGCCTTGAGGCTGGAAGTTGACCATGAACTTAACTGAGTCTTCACCTTCGGTGTTGTCCATAAATGCGTCAGCGATAAACTTGAATACGTTTACCTTCTGGCCTGCAGCAACTGCAGTAGAAGCTGGAACACCAATGCGAGTAACCAAGAAGCCCTGTGGGCGAGTGCCGTCAGTTGCAGCCTTGAAAGCAGCAAATGCGTCAGCGTATGCACCAGTGGTCTCCGAGGTGATTCCACGGAAGAAGGTTAGTGAGCCGTTGAACTGGGCAAAGCCACGTTCCTGCACAGCACCCTCGTCGATAATGCCTCGGTCGTCAATCTTGTTTGAGTCGGTTGCACCTAGGTCGTAACCATCCCACGCAATTGCAGCGGTTAGGTCAAGAGCGCCAGTTAGGTCAGCAACTGCAGGACCGTCAAGGAAGTCCTCCTCATTAGCAACGTCGTCAGCAGCAACCCAGTAAACCTTTAGCTTACCGTTTGAGGTTGACTTAGTACCTACGGTTGTAGCAAGGGCAGGGCCAGCGCCAGCGGTACCAGCAGCAACAGCAACGTTAACCTTTACTTCACCAGTGGTTAGGAAGCGGGCACCGATGCGTAGCATCTCGCCGTCGCCAACTAGGTCAACTGGGAAGTCGGTCTTTACGCCGTAGATTGAGATTTCGTCACCAGCAGCAAAAGCAGCTTCGTGAGTCTTTCCAACACGCTTGATTAGGTAATACTTAACATCTGCAGTTGCAAACAAGTCGCGGAACTTGTTGTAAACAGAGGTTGCAGTAAGGTTCTCGTCACGGAAACCGTCTAGAGATGCCTCATAGTTGTAGTAGGTAGGAGTTGAAACCGAAGCGTTGTCAACAACAGCAAGTGAGCTGTCGGTTGCAGAGTCGGTCATGTTTAGGGTGTAGTCGTCAGTAACAGCTGGCGAGATGTTGAATACCTTGGTTGCGTTAGTAATCTCAGTCAGCGTTGGGGCTGTCCAGTCTGCGAACGCATCTGCGGTAGCAACATAAATACCAACGTTAGGTCGAAGCATCTTTGTAGCCATGCTTTATTCCTCGTTCTCTTCAATGTTGATTTCTGGCTCAGGTAGAATCTCTACCTCAACCACTGGAGCAGGCTGCTCCTTCTTTTTTGTTTCTTTCTTTGGTGCAGCCTGAGCCTCGTCTGTTTCCAAAACGAGGTTCTTGCCCAAAACTGGGTGACCGATGTAGTGGTCAGGAACGCTTACAGTTTTACCTGTGCGCTTGTTGATTGCTAAAGCCATTAGAATCCTTCCATACTAACTCTATTTTACCATACCGTGTTCACTGGGAACGAAAACGCCAACTCGGAAATGTAGCGATTTGGCTTGGTGTCAATAGAGGTATAAGCAGTGCCGCCAGCCTCAAGTCGCAGCTCTCCTGCGTCTGTCGGCTTGAAGCCAGTAAGCTTTTCACGTACAAGTCCAGCGACTTGACGGGCAGCTCTCTCGGTTGGGGCGATGCACGAAACGATGATAGACGAAGACTTGACATCGTAGATAGTCGAGAGGATGCCGTTGCCTAGTGCGTTCTCGTACATGTCAGAGAACTCTACGACGATGTAAGGGAGAATCATTCCAGTAGCATCAAAGCGTAGCTTAGAGTCCTCTGGCGCAGTTGTCTCATAGACATCCTGTGCAAGCTCATTAAGCTTGGTGATGATTTGGTCTTGGACCGCAAGTAAGTTTAGGCTCATTAGTAGTTAGGCCCCTTTCCCTTTAGGAAGTTTCCATCTCCACGAGTGTACTCGCGGTAAAGTCTTGATGTGTAGTTCTGGATTCGTGGAAGCATCTGCATGTAGGTTCTCATAACCGAGTACATACCGTTGACCTTCTTAGATGGTCCAGTTCTAGCTGCTCCGCCAACCCAGAATCCGTTTTCCTGGAATCCAAAATACTTCATCCAAAGCTCGGTCCAACCGATGTTGACAATATACTTATTGCCACGTGCCCTGGCATTGTAGCGGATATTGCTACGCATGCGGCCAGTGTCAACTCGGTTAACGTACTCAGTCATGATGCGCTTACCGTCTTGGCCCATCTGGCCCATGGCTGGCTTAATAGCCTGCTGGATACGTAGACCATCTGCAAGTAGCGGGATGGTTAATCCAGTTCTGCTGCCACGTGTAGCGCCAGTGCCTGCCGACTTAGCGGCTTTCATTGAGATATCAAACATGCCCTTGCCAGCTTTTTTGATTCCGTATTTTTTGTCCATGCTATAGACGAACTCAGAGAAATCAGATACAGCCTTCTTTACTTCTCTTGACTTGACATCAAGGTCTTCGTAATTGAACTCAATGGTAATCTTGTGGTCGAAAGCCTCTCGGCCTGTAGTCTCGTAGCCTGGTCCAGATGTGCGAAGTCGAGGAAACTTATCCTCGCGTTTGCTTGCCATTAGACCTCCGTAGGGTCTAGCTCTGTGTCAACTCTGCACAGAAGGGTGCGCTCCCAGGCGTTGCTTGAGTTTAGAACGTCAGTTACGACAAAGATAAACTTCTCAAGCTGTGGGTTAGTATCGCAGGAGGTTACAAGCATGCGGTCGTTAGGGCGAATGTCAATATCAGTGGCATCAATTTGCACACGAACAGTCTTGATGAAAGTAGGGTTATAGTTACTGTCGGCCTCTGTTGGTGCGTTTAGTTGCTGCACACGAGCACGGCCAGAGAATACTGTAGTAGTGCTACCTGACCAAGTGTTTGTAACTGGGTCATAAGTTCTAGTCGTTGAGCCTTGTTTATAAATCTCAACAGTTGCAAGCTGCAAGGCGCGAACAACACCTCGGTTATGCGTAAGCCACCGAGGGTCTACTGAACCGCGTGAGTTTAGAGCCAAGAGTTGTCCCACTTAGAGTTGTAGCCCACGATAGTTAGCGAGTCGCTTGATTCTGCTAGGTCGTCTTCCTTGGCCTCATCCTGTAGCTGCTTAGCCTGTGCACGAAGCTCAGCTGCCAGCTTAGCGCCGTCAGTGGCGTAGTCGGCAGTCTTGATAACTTTGTTGATAAGGGCTTCAGATGTAGCTAGGATTAGCTTAGCCTGTGCAGCAGCCCGCTTGATGTTGTCTGAGTAAAGGGCAGCAAGTGCCTGTAGCTGCTCATCGTCAAAGATGTAGTCAGCGCTAGCCAGTGGGTCAGCTAGGTTTTCCAGCTGGTCTGTGTCTGGGATTAGCAGACGGATTTGACCGACTACTGTGTTATAAGCCGGTGGGTAGACATTTGGTATGGTAGGCATATTACTATTGTATCAGACAATGGCAAACCCCCACCCTGAGTGGGTGAGGGTTTGCTTTGATTCTCGTAGCTTAGGCGGTTGCCTGCGACTGCAGAACTGCAAGAATAGCAGCTGCTTTTCGCATCTCGATGGTTTCAGCTCTGACCGCAGCCTGAGCCTGGTCGTAAGCCCAAAGGTCTCCAACCAAGATTACATCATCAAGGTCCTCAACTGATGCAATAGCAGCATGCTTATCTGCAACGCCTTTAAGGTGAGCTAGGTGGGCCGGCCACTCTGATGGCAGGCTTGAAATCATAGTTTTATACATTGCAATATTTGCTTCATATTGAGCAACTTCAGCAATTCTAGCTTGTAGTGGGGTAAGTTCTGGGGTGTCCATTGTTTTCTTTCTTTTCTACTTAAATGATACTTCGTTTGAGTTTTGTCCGGTCGTGCTGGCTGGGTTAGCGTACTTTACGCCAAAACCAGACGACGAGAATGGGTAGACCGACACATATGGAGTGCCAGAGTGTGCAATTGCTACAGCATCTTGAGCCTCATTGAACGAAACACCCCATCCCGTACTGGCTGGGAGCGTGGCTGGGTTTGAGTATTTAACACCAAAGCCAGTCGAGCCAGAAAATGGATAAGCGCTAACAAATGGCGTGGTAGAATGACCAATCACAACAGCACCAGCTACAGAACTATAGGCTGCTCCGTTTCCAGCGCCAGTTGGAAGTGTTACTGGACTAGTAAATTTAGTTCCATAACTAGAGCCATCCCAAGGGTATGCGGTTACGTAGGGCGATACAGAGTGCGCCAAGAGCACTCCAGAGTCTCCAGTAAATATAGATTGATACCCAGCCCCGGTTGGCAGGTTGCCTGAAGGGGCCGGGTTACCTGCCTTGGTGCCAAAGCCGGAGCTAGACCAGCCGTATACCTGTATATAAGGAGACGCGCTGATTGCCATCGTAACCGCCGAGTCTGACTGGTTAAAGTTAATGCTGTATACAGCCGAAGCGGCGCTTGTTGCTGGGTCTGCGTACTTGGTTCCAAATCCAGAATCAGACCAAGCATATGCGGACAGGTATGGATTTGAGATTGCCCCCAATACAACGGCCCCGCCTGACGTGCTGAAATTAACCGCCCTATGCGTAACGCTGGCCGAGCTGCTTGTTGGCGTAATTACAGTTCCAAACCCTGTAGAACCTGACCAGTTGTATGCGGTGTGAAAAGGGGAAATAGTGCCAACCGTAATCAGCTGCCTTTTATTCGGACTGAAAGCTAGGTCATAAACGGTTCCGCTAGGAACTTGGCCCGGGTCTGAGTATTTTGAAGAAAAGCCGTTTTCCCATTTATAAGCATGTACGTATGGATTCGAGGCTGTTCCTAGTGCCAGAAAACTAGAAATGCTACTGATTAGCGACCCTACTAATCCTCCAAAAAACCCAGCCATTAGCTCAGGCCGTTTCCTGAAATCAACCAAGAGGTTGCGGTAATCTTCACAGCAGTGGCCATTCCATAAGGGGCTAGGGTGCGAGTTCCAGTAGTTCCAGTACCGGCAAGAAGCAAAGTGTCGGTTGTAATTGCAATGCTAGTTGTTACAGATGCTGGATTAATGAACACAATCGTAGTGCCGATTTCAAGCGGCACAGAAGCATTGGCGGGAATAGTGTGGGTCTGACCTGTTGCAGTTGTGTAGATATGCTTACCGGCATGAGACGCAGACAGTGTTATGCCAGTTGCTGTTGAAACCTGCGGCATACCAACGTAGCCAACGTTGTCAGCTGAGTTCGTGTCTGCTGGAGTTGCTGGGATTGCGGTTAGTAAACCAGCGGAACTAATGGAAGCGAGTGTTGCGACCTCGCTCGAGTCCTTCCACTCCTGGATGAACCCACTACCAGTGTCCCTAACCGTCAATGGGGTTGCTGACACCGTAGGGCGGATGTACATATTTCCATTGGAGGTGATTATGGTGCTTCCGGCATAAATGCTGCCAGAGCTTGAAATCTTAGACTTTACCGTACCAGTAGAATCCTGCCACTCCTGCAAGCTTGTAGACTGAGATGCAGCGCCTTTAACTACCAGTGCTGGCGTTGCTGCTGCATTAGCCTGCACAGTGTTAGACCATGAGGCGTCTGTGCCGTTGGTTACAAGCAGCTCACCAGCGTTGCCGGTTTGGGTCGGTAGCGAGCTGGTAGCTGCAGGAGTTGCATTAACCCAAGCAGTGCCATTCCACTTCAGAATATCGTCAGTAGCTGGACTTGGTGCAGTAACATCAGTTAGAGAATCAAGTGTAGTGACCGATGAAGACCCACCAGCATAGCTCAAAGCACTCCAAGTGCTAGTACCGTCACCGAACTTAATCTTGTTGGTGTCAGTCTCAAGACCTAGCTCACCAGCAGCAAGCACAGGGTTAATCTCAGTCCAGCGAGCAGCTGTTCCTCTAAAGTGTTGAATCTTAGTCTTGGCAGCCATTAGACTGTACCCCCGTCAATGTAGGAAATAGCATCAAGGTTTAGCCCAATCGTGTTACTCGAATAGGTCACTGGCGAGGTCGCAGCAAGCGAGCCAAGGCTTCCAGTATCGCCTCGTGGAATTGTAAAGTTTAGTACAGCATCAGCTGTGGTGCCTGAGTTGGTTACGATAACTGAAGTGCCAGCATCGCCAGTGGTTACTGTGCCAACGGTTACGGTGGCTGCATCGCCCTGCGGTCCAGTTTCACCCTGCGGTCCAGTAGGGCCTGTCGCTCCGGTTGGGCCCGCAGGTCCTGTAGCGCCAGCTGGTCCAGCAGGGCCAGTTAGATAGTAAACGCCATTTGCAGCAGGCACTGGCGAAACAGATGCCAAATCAACGGTGCTGCCAGCTGCGAGCTCGAAGCTAAAAGGGGCAATGTTTACTGGGGTTCCAGAAGCATCAGTAAGGCTGAAGGTTACAGTCCAGGTCCAGTCAGTTGGGTTGCTGGCAGGGTCGTCGGTTGCTGACAAGCGGATGCCACGAGTAGTTCCGTAGCCGCACAGATAGCCCTCGCTGTCAATGGTCGCCTCTGCAACAGCAGGGAGAATTGTAGCTGAGCTTGCGGTGTTTAGAATTTTAGTGGCAGAAGGCTTAAAGTAGACTGTGCCAGTAGCAGCAGCTAAGTCGGGGTTCAGGCCCTCGTCAACAGAGTCTGCGTAAGACAGCAGGAATCGACCAGTGACGGTTCCGTAGGAGAGGGTGCTTGCAACATTAGCCATTATGTATCCATTCTACCATACTAGACAGCCCCAGAGTCAACTGCGATAACACTTCCGGCCATAGGGTCAAACAAACTTGAGCCATCAATAAAGACAGTTTCAGAGGCTACGCCTTGCCAGGCAAAGCCGTTCCAGTACCAGGACCTGTTGCCCGAAACAAAAAGCTGACCCTCTTCAGGGGTTTCTGGGAATACAATAGCAGCCATTACTTAGCCTCCAGTGCATCTAGTCTTGCTGATAGCGCCGCAATCTGTGCCGCCTGTTCACGCACAACAATCTGAAGGGCTGAGACGTAGAACTCGTAGTTAATCGAGGCTGGCTTGCCTTGCTTGTCATACGAGACAAAACCATGCAGCCCCGCATCGTGCAAGTCCTCAGCAATCATACCAGGGTGCTTAGGCGCAGTGTCTTCTTCTTCATTGTAGTGGTACTGCATCGGCTCAATTGAAAGAACCTGCTCTGCGGTGTACTCAAGTGGCTCGATGTTTTTCTTCTCATCACGAGATGAAGCGACATAACCAAGCTTGTCGTAAGTATCAGTTGATGATACGTACATCGAGCGATAGCTTGTGGTCAGGGAGTTACCATAAACACCAGTTGCCCACACCTTGCCATTTTCGACACCTAGACCAACGGTTGAGTTACCGATAAACACTTCGCCACCATTGCGGTTGATGTAAGTATTGTCAGTAGCATCTGCAATGAAGACCTGGCCACCGTTGCGGTTAATAAACAACTGCGCACCAGCACCCCCGTTACGAACCTGAATATCGTTAGGGTCAATACCCATGTTAGTTGTGCCGTTAGCGCCGACCTGGATGTTGCCAGTACCGTCTGTAAGGCTCACAGTGCCCGCTGGAGACAACGAGAGCATCGGTGCGGTAACTACCCCAGTGAAGGTCGGAGAGGCCGTTGGTGCGATTCCTGCCTCCGCTAAAGTCTTGTTCTCCCAAAGGTTAGAGGCTGTACGCTGAATCACCTCGCCTGCTGCTGGGGTATCAATCTTTACATCGTGCAGTTCATCTAGCTCGTAGCCATTTTGGACCTTTACAAAGATAATTCCGTTGGTCGCATGTGAGTTCAAGCAAACGCCAATATAGACCATGTGGTCTGGCGCTGACGGCTTGGTAGCAGTAAGTCCTCCTGCTACAGTTGGGGAAAGATAAACAGCTGCACCAGCAATCAATGCTGACGTGTCAATGTTTCGCACAAGCCCGAAGGTGGTCACATACCCATGATTCCCGTTAGCGAATTCCTGTGTGGTTACGCCCAGGGTTTGAGCAGATGTAGGGTCTCCAGTTGCAATAGCTTGGGTAACGTTAAAGTTACTACCATCCGAGCCGGAGATATAAACAGCAGCACCGTTTCCAATGACGGAGCCAGTATTGTTTTTTGCACGAATAACCTGCTCTTGACCAACCTGCAAGGTTACATCGCCACCCTTAAGCTGGAACTCAAGTGTGCCATCTACGCCATTCCACGCAAGCATACCTGGGGCAGTTGAACCGCCACCATAGGCTGTATCGAACTGGGCATAATCTAGGCTCGAGATGTGGTCAAACGCATCCTGGTTTACGCCCACGGTTTGCGTCTCAGCATCATAAGTTGCAGGCAAGGTAGCAGCAACTACGCCAGCAGGTCCAGGCACGCCAGGAGAAGGTTCTACCCAAAACCCGCCCCAGTAAATGTACTGGATTGAAGTCGTCGAGTCAAGCCAAGCATCGCCCTCTACGGGGTCAGCAGGTGGAGTTTCGCCAATGTAATAACGGCCAGGTTCGCCTTGTGGTCCTTCTGGACCAATTGGTCCGGTAGCTCCGTCAGCGCCTTCAAGAGACGCAAGCCACTCAGCCTCAGTGCCGGTAAAGCCGTTCAGCTGGGCAACCTGGTAAGCTGACAGTCCAGTTAAGCCTTGAGGTCCTTGAGGGCCAGTGGCTCCGGTAGCACCTGTTGCACCAGTCGGTCCGATTGGACCCTGCTCGCCTTGGATGCCCTGAATACCCTGTTCACCCTGTGGACCTTGAGGCCCCATTGGGCCAGTTGCTCCAGTAGCTCCAGTTAAACCAGTCTCACCTTGGATACCTTGAGGTCCTTGCGGGCCCATTGGGCCAGTTGCACCATCTGCACCGTCAAGACCATCTGCACCAGCTGGGCCTTGGATTCCTTGCTCGCCTTGAGGCCCTTGAGGTCCGGTCTCGCCCTGGATGCCTTGTAGACCTTGTTCACCCTGAATACCTTGGGGGCCTTGTGGGCCAGGCTCTCCTTGTGCACCTTGAGCGCCATCAGCACCTGCAGGTCCCTGTGGACCAATCGGTCCCTGTGGGCCAGCTGCTCCATCTGAACCAGATGCTCCAGAACCTCCGCCAGAACGCTTGTCAAGCTTTCTGATTTCAAGCTCAACCTTATCGCCCCACTCAGCAGACTGGCGAGGTAGATTGTGGTCGGGGAAGATTATCATATGTTCTATTCTATCTTATCTGCCTAAGAAATGCAGAAAACCCCAGGAGCAAACCAAGAAGCTCGACTGGGGTTTTCTTTAGTGCAAAAGGAGGGATTGCACTAGGTTATATTCTACACTACTGTGATTCTAGTTGTGAGATGTAATCAATTCTGAAACCACTCCAGTGCTTGTCGCCTGCAATAACCACAGGGGCTGACTGATAACCAAGGGCTTGGACCATCTCGTAGGCTGCCTCATCTTCGTGCAGCTTGACTTCAGTGAAAGGGATGTTGCGTTTTGCGAGCTGGCGTTTTGTGCTCTCACATTGTACGCACGACGGTAGGCTGTATACAGTGACCATGTGTTCCTTCTTTTTAGTTGGTCTTTTATTGTAACATGCTAGAAATCAGACGGAATCACTCTTCAGCATGTTGCACAAGCCGTGAGCAGGCCTAACGTTTTCAAGCGTATCTGGGCCACCTTTTGAAAGCGGAATCACATGTTCGATGTGTAGACCACGCTCCCAGCCCTCAGCCCCGACCCGCCTTGCTGCAGTCAGGTCCACTGGCTCGTTGCACAGATAGCAGTTAGTGCCGTAGGTTTCTAGCATCTGCTTTTCTGTGTATGGTTCTGCGCCGTTGTGTAGCTTGCGGGCTCTGCGAAGGTTGGCGTGTCTGCGGCCGTATTCCCTGATTTTTTCTGGATTATCTTTCACCCATTGAACTCTGGTTGCATTTTGTTTTTCTTTATTTGCTTGGTAATATTTAGCTGATGATTCCTTACGCTTTTGAGGGTTCCGCTTAACGTAGTTGCGAGATATCTCCCTGCGTTTTTCTTTATTCTTTTCCGCCCAGGCTTGGGACCTGGCTTTAGAGCACACCTTGCATGTCGGGTGCAAGAAGTCTTTGGTGCTATCATGCTTGTAGTATTCACTGGTCGGTTTTTCAGTTTTGCATTTATTGCATATTTTGGTAATCATCCTACAATCTTATCATACTGCACAGAAAGCAGAAAACCCCCAGTCTTTCGACTGAGGGTTTTGCTGTTTTGAAGTGGGTGCTTATTAAGCGCCAGCTCCGGTTGATGCCATGGTTCCGGTAGGCAAGATGAAGCCACCTGTCGCGATGTGACGAATTCTTAGGGACACATCATCTGAGTCAAAAGACCCAGCACGAGCTGCAACTTCGCCGCCACCTAGAAGTGCTCCGCCATCCATCTTGATGCGAAGCTCAGGAGCCTCGTAGCCACGAAGGAAGCCAAGTACGATACCTGGGTTTAGGGTGTCTGATGGAACTGGAAGTAGGAACCAGAACTTGTCAGCAGCTGAGTTGTTGTAAATCTTCTTAATCCAAGGGTTTACAACAATCTGGATTGAAGATGCAATTGGGTTGCCTGATACGGTTGAGGTAACAGTGTCGCCAACGGTAACTTCCTGACGGACCTGCTGGATAGCAAGAATCTTCTTAGCAGTTAGCTCTAGTGACTGTGGGATAACTAGAACGAAGCGGCTTAGAGGGGTGATTGACTTGCCGTTGTAGGTCTGTACGTTAGCAGCGGTGATTGCAGCCTCTAGAGATTCTAGGGTCAACTCTGGGTTGCCGGTTAGAATGTTCTGGTTTGCAGTCTTGAAGTTAGCAGTGTTTAGACCAGTAGCTGATACTAGCTGCTTGGTAACTTCTTCGTCTTCCTTGCCAGCTGCCTTGCGAGCAAGCTCTAGAGGTAGACGCTCAAGTAGACCGATGTTACCGTCGTTTACTACAGACTCCCATGAGAAGCGAACGCGTGAACCAGACTTCTTCACTGCGAACTCAGCCTCAGTTAGTGAGAACCAGCCGATGGTTGGGTACTCGTCGTACTCGCCAACAGTTGGAAGTGAGCCTTCACGGAAGGTGTCTCCCATGTTGTCAACACCCTCATCCTCGTAAGCGAGGTTCTGGTAGGTTACCTTCTTGAAGTCGTCTACAACTAGACGCTGTGCGAAGGTGTCCCATACCTTTGGCTGGTCGGCGTAGTTAGCCAACATGATTTTGTTTAGGGTCGGAGCCAACTGCACAGGCAGGTCAGAGGTAGAGATACCTTCCTGAAGTGCAAGCTTGTCGCGACGGTCGCCACGCAGGGCACCCTCAAGAAGCTTTGCAGCTTCAATCTGGCGGGTAGTGATGTTTTCAGTCATTGTCTATATTCCTTACGCTGCTGCCGAAACAAGACGAACGTACACATCACCAGCGGTGGTAGTAGTCTTAGCCTTGATTGCGTGACCGATGAACTTGTTACCAGAAGCGGTAACGTTGATAACACCTGCAGAGGTTACGTAGACTGCAGCGCCTACGGTAACTGCAACTGAGGTGGTTAGCTTGAATACGCCGTCTAGCTTTAGGGTGGCGTAGTATGAGCCATCCTCGCCTAGAACTGCATCCTGCTGTGCAACACCAACAACCTGACCAACCTGAACCAAGTCGCCTGATTTTACAGTGCTTGCAACAGGGAAGACCAGTTCACTGGCTACTTTGTAAATCTCGTTAAGAGCCATTTACTTTCCTTTACTTACTTGCCTGAAAGTCGTGACACGATTGCGTCAAACTCGTCGGCTGAATTGGTTTTGGTTGCCTCAGTGATAACACCAACGGTGTCAGCAGCAGTGGCGTTTACAGCAGATTCGCTAACAGCAGAGACATATGCCTTCTCTGACTCAATTAGCTCGTCTACAGACTTGGTGTTGGTCTCAGACTTCATTGCCTCAGCTACACGCTTTAGCGAAATCTTTGGCAGACCAGACTCGTTGAACTTCTCAGCGATTTCTACAGGGTCCACAGCCTCAACTTCTTCAGCAGCCTCATCGGTGCCTTCAGTCTCAGCAGGGGTTGCAGACTCTACAAGGGTCTTCACAGACTCAGATAGAGGGCTGATAGCCTCAACTAGGGCAGACTTTAGGTCAGCAAAAGCTGCCTCGAACTCTTCCTTAGTAATCATGCTTTCATTTCCTTCCGATACAGACTCCGATAGCGAGATTGCTTCATCGTCTTTTGCTTTGTAGCTTTCGAGAAGTGACAAGAACTTGCCACCTGCTCCAGCTACGGTTACTACATCTACGCTGGTAAGCGGGTCTGCTACCATCGACTCGATGATTGGACCCTGACGGCCCTCTGCCTCACCGAGACGGGAATCACCCATTGCTCGGATTGACAGACCAACATCTCCAGCCATCTCTCGGATGATTGGAGCGAAGTGTGAATAAAACTGAATCTCAGCGGTCAGGCCAGTGCCGTCGAACTGAGCATCTGAAACAAGCTTACCAGCAAGCTGGTTAACGTCACGCTCTGGGCGCTCGTTTGCTTCAGTGTTTGTCGGGTGGTTAATATAAACCTTAGTGCCTTTTGTGAAGGTCTTTGGGCCGTACTCGGCAAGCATCTCAGCTGGGTAATAACCAGAAGAGCCCCAGCCGGACTCGATAACCTTTACACGCCACTTAGTACCTGAGCCGGTTGCACTAAAGCTGAGCGACTCGTTAAGTGAAACAGTCATAATTCTCCAATAAGTTATCTAACTGTTATCAAGTATACCACACAGATACCTGATTATGCTATTGGAGTATTATCCGCATCGCGAAGGTCATTGCTACCATCGTTCATCGCACCAGCGACACCTGAGTTACCTTGTGATGGAACTGCGCTCGCAGTATTCTCTGCATCTGCAGCAGTGTCAGCTGTGTCATTTGTCACAAGCGATGGGTCAACAGGTGGCTCAAGGTGCAAGCGAGGAACGTCAAGCACCTCGATGATTGCAGCTCGGTACTCATCCTGGTGAATGGCCTTGGTTTCATACGCAACAGCAAGCGCCTGAGTCAAGCGCTGTGATGGCTCGGTCTCAATCTTAGGCCAGTTAACTGCAAGTGCGTCATCCTTTGCGCCGAGGAACGAAAGCACACGCTTGTAGAATAGCGACCAAACTTGCTGACGAGATTCCATCGCCTTCACAGTAGGAACATCTAGCGTCTGTGCAGTTCCGTAAGCACCTGACGAACCTGGGTCAGATAGCAAAGCTACAACTGAAACCTCAAGAGCTGATGCAACCATTGAGCCTAGTGGGCGACCATCGGTTAGGTTTACGTTGTTACCGCGAGGCATTGCACTAAGGTCCATGTCTGAACCCATGATGGCAGTAGAGCCGGCAGTTGATGGAGTTGCGATTGCTGCAGCTGCGTTAGCCTGCCCAGTCTTAGTCTTTGACTTTAGCTGCCATGCGAACATGCTCAAAGCCTTCAGCATGCGTGAGCCGTCTTTTAGGTACTCATTGTAAGCGTGAGCCCAAGGTAGCGCAGGGAAAGCATCTGGCACACCCCAGATAACACCAGCACGACGGTTGACTCGGAAGTCGAACATAACGTACTTCACATCTACTGGCTGGTTGTTAATGCGGCTTGCGTAGCGGCCGCCTTCAGGAGTGTAGGTGTCAACTGGGTACCAGACGTTCATCTGGGTCTCGCGTGCTTGGCCACCGGCAAGCTCTTGCTCACGCTTGGTCCAGGTGCGACGGAAGTAGCGTACACGCTCAGCATCGTCTGGGTCAGTTACAACTGCAGTAATCTCATTGAACGGGATTCGCTGGAACTGCTTGGTTGCAACATTGGCAAGCAAGAAGAACTGACCGTCTGTGAAGTTAGCACGCTCGTTAATCACCTGAGCTTCAGGCGAGAATAGAACATCCTGGTTGCGTGGGTCGTTAATGAACTTCTGCACACGAGGCGGCTGGTCAGCAAATGAAACGCCACGACCGAAGATGTACGAGGTGCGAAGGCCACAGCCTCGCTTTAGCAGTGGGTTACCTTCTGTGGTTTCACGAATACGCTTAGCTGCATCCTGCAAAGCAGTCAAGTCAAAGCCATCTGTGCCGGTGGTTGAGCTAAGGTCGTTCCAGCCATTGTCTTCAAAGGCCAAAATAGCAGCAGCCATGGAAGCATAAGACTCTTGCAATAGCTCGTTCTCAGCCACCATAGCCTGTAGCTTCTCAGAAATACGCTGAGATTCCTGGATATTTTGCTTGTTATTTTGCTGAGAAGCCACCGAAAACCGCCTTAAAGTTTGAATAAACCTATTTTACCACATAGGAAAGACTTTAAAGCTTTTACTTACCACTGCCACTGAGAGTAGAACGGGAACTGCCTGTCAAGTAGGTTAGTGTCAAACTCAACTCTGTCACCTGGTTTCTTATCAGCATGTGGGCTGTTTAGCAAATGCTCAAGGTTCACAGTCGCATACACAAGGGCATCCAGGCTGTCAGGGGACTTAATGCCACGTGAACGCATGTCATCTTTTGATTCAATCTGGATAGCACCCTTTGGCGAGAACTTATACTGTATCATCAGTAGCTCGTCAAGCAGGGCTTTATCATCTGGGTCAAGGTCAATCTCGTTAGCCATCATCTGCTCGCGTAGCGAGTCAAAATTATATGCTCTGGCGTTGTGCCAGCGAGTGTTATCAGGGCTTGCCGCAGAACCTAGCATTGATATAACTACGTAGCTGCCGTTAGCAAGGTTCGCCAAGATATCAATAATCGGGCCACCAAGACCCGCACCGTCAACGCGAACTTCTTTACAGCCGTTATCAATTGCAATCCTGTGAATACGGTTTGCAGTTTCAATAGCGGTCGCTTTGGTCCATCGCTCGATAACTCGAACCCTGCCACCTCGGTTAAGGTACGCAACAGAATCATCCTCACCGAAACGGGCAACGTCAACGCCGAGCTTAGGCACAATAGCGTAGTCCTCGTCGATTTCAGTATCGATGCTTCTGTCAATTGCGGTTTGGCTGAAGAAGGTGTTGTCGGCTTCGTCTGGGAACTCTGCAAGAATCTTAGATTTATATCTAGCGGATTCCGTTCCCCAAGAGATTTTTTGTTTTTCGACCCAAGCCGGTTGAATCAGCAAAGGTTTTAGTTCATCTGAGATTTCTTCGCCGGTAAAGTTTGGCGTGTCAAAAGCAGAGATTTTGATTTTATGCCAAGTAGGGTCTTCTTTGAAAATTCTATGGAAAGGGGTAGCTCTTTGGTCAGGGTTGCCAATTGCCAAAACACGAGCGCCCTCAGTGTTAGTAACTGCTTCTGTAGCTGTGTACAAATCTTCCGGCACGCCACCGGCTTCATCTAGGATAACCATCACATAACGTCTGTGAATACCCTGGAAGGCGCTAACAATGTCCTTGTCAGCGGGCCTACGACCCCAGGCCATAACCGTACCGTCGTCTAGTTTCCACTCTTGTGACTGAGTGATGTAACCAGGCAGTTTAACGCCATGCTCACCAGCGGCTCGGAAATTATCTTGAATTTCCTTAAACAAAACACGAGCAATCTGAATGTAAGTTGGGGCAGAACAGATAACCGCAACATCGCGTGGGTCATGAACAGCAACCCACCATACTGCTAGAATACCAGCCAAACCAGATTTACCGGCACCGTTGCAGGATACAACAGCAGTGTGGGAGTTATCCACAATGCTCTGTGCAATCTCTCGCTGCTTAGACCAAAGCTCTTTGCCAAGAACCTCTTTAGCCCATAGCGCTGGGTTAGTAAGGTACTCGGCTTTCTTTGAACGCCCTCTGAGGTCTGATATTACATTGTCGATTACGTTATCTATCATTATGTTTCCTCATGTAATCAAGCAGCTGCTCAACGCGTTTAATGTCAGAACCTAAGTAGCCTTCAGCTGTATTGCAACTCGTGCACAAAATACCCCTGACGCATTTCCCGCAAGAGCTTTTTCCTGGGCAGCAGCTATGGTCGTGGTCTATGCAGAGACTCTCCATCGAGCCACATGCCTGACAGCCGTTTGCCGACTGCTCTTCGTACCACTCTTTGGTCACGTTATATTTACTGAATCTTCTGCCGTCGCGGGTTATGTCAAGATTATCCCAGTAGTATTGGCGCTTCTTCTCTTTTATTACCTCGTTGTTGTTGGCCCTATATGCCGAGACCTGTGCGCTTTTACATGCCTTGCAATGCGTAGTGAGCCCATCCTTCTTGGATGAGTCTCTAAAGTAGTCGCCCAAGTGTTTTTCCTGATGGCATTTTGTGCATCTCTTTGACAACTTAGTCACCCTTTGAAACAATAAGTAAAAATATAATAACACCCAGAACAACCGAGGCATACGCGTAAGCGTCTAGGCTAGTTGGAATTAGTGGCATTGGTTGTCTCCTCATCCATAATCTCGTATTTGGCCCGTAGTAGTCCATCTGCAACTAGGCCCTCTAGCTCAATGCTAGTTATCTGCGGGTATCGTTCTGCCAGTTGGTCTTTCGCGAACTGAAGTGCCGAATCCATAGCCCGCAGCAGGATTGACTGCTGGTACTCAGTTAGCTTAAGCGTGTTCTCATCGATAGTTGCCTGCTGTGCATCAAGTCTCTTGCCGATGGTTTCGAGCGTCTTTAGTAGTAAACGGGCGCTATCTAGGTCGCCTGCCTTTAAAGCCTGAGCACGCAGAGAGTCTTTCAGTTCGTGCAGTTCGTTAAGTAGTAACTGTCGCTGCTGGTGTTCGCTCCAAACGTCGCGTGAGTCAAGCAGTGCTTTTACATGTTGCACAGCCTGGGCAGCTGGGATACCGCTGATACGTTCCATCTCTTGCGGGCTGCGGCCATCTGCGGCTGCCTTAAGCAGGATGTCATCGAGGACTGTTGTCCCCTTGGTTGCTGGTAGGTTCATGCTTATAGGCCTAGCTTCCAGCGTTTAGGTTCTGGCTTCACAGATTCATCAGGCAGTGAGCGTACAGCAAACTCGTAGTTTAGGTGGTCAAGCTTTCGCTCAAGGTCAATAAGACGGTCGTGCAGTTTGTTCTGGCCAATGATAAGGTCTCGGATAACCTGCTCGATTTCAGCGTTATCTTGGTCTTCTGTCTGCTCTGGCTCTGGCAGGTCTGTTAGCCCACGTGACATTGGGTCTCCTTAAGTTTAATGAGGGGGTCAAAAGTTTTCAAAAATACCCGCGAAAAATTTTTCAGGTAGCGATTTACTCGGGTAGTGCTTCATCCCGGTAGGTTTGAATCGCTGCATCCAGCAGCTCCCATGAGTCGTAGTCTTCACCCATCTCGAAGTAAACGATGTCGCAGTCGTTTGACTGGTCATCACAGAAGGTGGCACGCCAGACTTCAACCTGGTCTAGGCTGTCTGGGTTAGCTGGGTCCACGAGGTCAAGGCTCATGGTGAACTTGTTGGGACCGGAGATGTTGATAGTGAGTTCTGACATGAAGCAATCATAGCACATCAAAAGTTTTGGGAAGTTGGGGATTTTGGATGTGGGTGTGCGCCGCTATAAAACCCACCATACAGCCGAATAAAATGAAGGGTTTTAGGACAAAAATAAATTTGACATTCGTTTTGGCATGTGCCTAGAATTGGGCTATGAAGTTCGGAAGTGCCGAACGGGAAGGGTATCAAGATGAACGCAAACAAACTTACAATTACCGAATTAGATAGCGCAGTTCAGGCTTATCTGGAATTTCCTAGAGGCAACTCTCACTCTCGCCACCTATTAGAGTTAGTTGAAAATTCTAGTCAAACATTTCAGAGCAAGTTTTGGGCAAAAGTAGATAAGGCAACTAATGCCTAACCTATCCTTTATTGCTTACGGTGTCGGGGGTTTTCTAACCCTCGACGCCCTAAGCAACCTAACAACCGCTGGGCATAACTCGGCACTGGAGTTTATCATCGGTGCTAACCTATTGTTTGCCGGTGCCATCATTCACCTAATCAAGAAATTTATCTAAGGAGATAACAACCATGACAACACTAAAGCAAGCCGAGCAACTACTAGCCGAACGCCTGCCGTTTGACGCGGGCAACCTAAGCGCCAGAATTTCAGGCGGGGTTTACGAGGTATTCAGTTATTTTGAACTAATCGGGGCAAGCACACCTTATGCGCCGACAACATTCGCCGAGGTTCTACCTAGCGCCTACACCTTTAGCCAGACAACCAGCAAGCACGCTAACATCGTGAAACGCGCTTGGGGGTTGAACTAATGGCACTAACTCAAGTAAACTCAACCATAGGCACGCCAGAGTTTGGCAAGTATCTACACCTAGCAAACGCCTATCAGCAACCATGCGATAACTACCGGCAGTTTATGACTGCTAACTGGTGTTCGTACTGCCACCACTACGAGAGCGAACATTAGCACCACAGCCAGCCCGGCAGACACCTAGGTTCAAGTCCTAGGCTGGCACGACTAGCAACCGCTAGGCACAGTAAAACAAGGGAGACATAATGAGCCAGATTATCTGGGAGAGTAAACTAACCGCGGAAATGGTTAGCAACCTAAACGACAACGAACTAAGCCTACTAATTGACGCGCTAAATGACGCGGTTGCCGAAACTTGCGAGAATTTTGAAATAGAATAACAATCCGATTACGGGGGCTTGACAACTAAGCCAAGTCCCCGTAAACTAATCTTATAATTCAAAAACGACAAAACGAGTTCGGTCCGAGATAGCTCAGTAAAACCACGGTTCAAAATCCATCCTGCCCGTTTTATAAACGGCGCTCGCCGGATAACGGTTTATAACAATTTGATAACAACCCTTGACAACCTGCCGAAATTCTACTAGACTTAGTTTGATACCCAATTTATTAGATAACAATTTGATAACAACCCAGCGTGTCTACTTGACAAGCCTAAAGTCAAGCCGACACGCCGATAACAACATAACGATTAGATAACGGTATCACCCTCGCCAGAATAGCCGACAAGACACTTTTACAAGCGCCTTGGTATGATTACCCATTCCAGCAACTAATGCCCGCTACGGGCGTTGTATGCCCGTTTAGGGCTATCCCCTATGTTTGGCAGATACACAAAAGGGCAACACCGTTATAAATTCGTTATAAAAAAGTTGCTAAAGTGGCTTGACAAGCCATTCCGGTGTGCTATGTTTGACCTATAACCAAACAGCAAGAAACCAAGTCAATAAAAAAAAGTCAAAAGAATTTTGCGAAATAACTTGACAAGGTGAAAACAGTTTGATAAGTTATACATAGAACATAACAACCGATTAGAGAGGCAAGAACATGGCACGAATTGAAGTAGACTACCAAGGTCATAAATTCACCGCGGTAGCAGACGGGGCAGGTCTTGATGTAGAGGCGCATAACCTTGACACCATGGACTTAGCCGGTAAACTGTGGAACGCTATTTACGAAACTCGCATTAGTTTGTTTCCAGATTACGATAACCACGACACCACGACAAGCGAACTAATGGCGTGCCTAAAAACCATGGCACTAATCTAAGAGAGGCAACAAAGTGAACAGCAAAATCTGTAAGACCTGTGCTACCGTAGGCACACTAAGGTTCAACCCATGCGCTAGCCATGCGCCTTATGTGGACCCGCTAACCTGTTCACACGAAAACACCACGCTAACACTTATCCATAATGGCGAGGGTAGCCTATGCCTAGACTGTGGACAACACGAGACAAGGGAACTTTACTATGCCTAAAGACTACTGCGATTGCCTAGACTGTTCAGATACGCCAATCGAACAGCGACCTAGACCGATTGACGAAAACTGTAATGGCGTTCACACTTCACTACAAGATATTTTCAACTGCGCTGACTGCGCCAGAATACTAGAGGATTAGACCTATGCCACACTTCTGCCAATACCCAAGCGACAACCATTCAACTGACCGCTTTAGTGTCTACCATGGTAGCACTACGCCAACTAACCTATGCGGTTATCACAATTCATGGAACTTGAACACCGTTCTAAAAACTATTAGAGAGGCAACATCATGCGAATGAACTACCTAGATATCAAACGGGATATTCTCGACAATTGGGAATTTATCCCCGAACATGACCCAAAGTCTTACCTAGATGAACTAGCCGATAGTGCCGTTCCGGTTTACTATGGCGACATTATCGAAGACTGGCGTGAAATGCCTAACGAGTATGACAACAGTTTCCAGACACTAGGCTACCCTATCACCGAAGACACTACCATTACCAAACTTATGGCGATAGATTTATACCAATATTACACCGATGAATACTACCGAATTTATGATGAAATCCTAGACGAAAAGGACACCGATAACTAACCCCTGTGGATAACTTTTTTAGACACCCCCCACCCTCTCGCTAATAACTGAATTATAATATATTATATGTATATGTAGAGGGTAGAGGGATAACTAAAAAACGCCATTCTGACTTCAATATTATAAAAAATAACCCATTCATAACACTTTACAAACTTCAATATATCAAAATTACCCCGAAAACAACCCTTTTGTTATGTTGAGTTTATATAATATTGTATACATAAATTATAACACCTTTTTACCCTGTTTCCAAAACACCGTTTTACATATTCAAGTTTCACTCTACATATTCAATTCCATCAAAACTGAGTTATCCACAACCCAAAGGAGCGCAAAACCATGCCAAACTTCAATCTAAATATCCCCGACTTCGAGGCGTTAGTAGACCTTGAAATGGCACTTGACGGATATATAGACGACCTCATGGGATATCGCCACCTATCAGACCGCGAGCAAGAAACACTCACTAACCTGCTATTTATGCGAAACCAAGTTATCAATCAGCGAGCGCCAATCACCGAAAAGCGGGTTCGCAGACGCTTGCTAGGCTTGCTACCATGACCTCATATACCTGCCAAGACTGCCAGATAACTCACTCACCGAACATCACCGACCTAGAGTTTTGCCACCTGTGCGGCTCAGATAACTTGACAACCGCCAAAACCCACCGATAGGATTACACCATGAGAGAGCCAACATATATTCTTGAGATAGATGAAAACAACCGACTAGCGGCATATCAGGATTACGATTACTACAATCGTGAAGATATCACCGGAGAAGGACTGAACATTCAGCCTATCCAACACTTCGACCGCTACAATCGTGAAGCCTTCCAAACTAAAGATAGCCACACCGATAATATCGCCAGACTTGTGGATAGTTTCCACTACTACAACCACCCAGATAACTATGGTGAACTACGCCAGCGAGCAGTTAGCCTATATCTATCAGCAAACAACCTGCCACACCGTTTTGTAAGCCTTGTAGGTTATTCCCAAGGTGAACGGGTAGATGTTGTTATCTATGGCGATACACCGGAAGATACTTGGGTGCTTGACCCAAAGAGCCACCTAGCACTAGAGGCTTGGTTCACTGGCGAGATTTACACCGTTCACCATGAGCAACTGGAAACTTATATTAGCAACAGCGACCCAGATAAAGCAATTCAGAACTGGGAAACCGTAGATAGCGTTGGTTGTTGCGTGCTTGAAGACCCGTTGGCAATTGAAGACTACGTTTCATATTTCGACCTGCCACCGCTAACGCTGACAATTTAGTAAATATAACAACTTGATAACAAAACAACAAACCGACTTGACAACTACCACTAAACCTGTATACTAGAAACATAACAAAGGAGATTACAATGAGCGACTTCGACACCTATGAACTAGAGCAACACCTACAAGAAGCCAAGGGTATCGCATGGGATACCTGCCACAAGATTTATGTTCTAATGGACAGCGAGCAAATGGACCAGATGACCGAGTATGGCTACGACCCACTAATCAGTAGCGACCAGATGACACCAGATGAAATGCTACAAACTGTGCTTGACTGGTATGAGCAGTCCTGTGGATTACGGTTTATTGAGGCAGTTGAAACCAACCACGAAGACCCGAACGCTGGTTTCCATTCAATCGTGCCACAATTCTTTTCAGACGAAGACGAAGACGAAGAAGACGAGGACTAAACCATGACCGTTTACATCAAGAAGAACGCAACAATCATCATCAGCGCCAAGAACTACAACCACGCAATTACCCTATTCGCAAACAAGGTTGGCTACGACCTTGAGTATGCGATACTAAATGACGGATACACAATTGAAGTAGGAGAGAACTAATGCCAACAATTAGAGTAGTAATTGACCTAGAGTATGACCTGCCGGATATCTCACTAGAAGACCTACTAGACACCAACCAGACCAGCCTAGACACGCTAGAAGACCTAGTGTATGACGACTTGACAGACCTTATGCGAGGCGATAGGCTTTCATCATGGGCTGAGATTACCGAAGCCAACTACCAAGGGGAGTAAACATGAGCCAATTCACAAACTGTCAGGACTGCCTTGACCAGCTACTAACTGAAGATGAAATCTTTATCACTGGCAGATGTGAAGACTGCCAAGCAACACACGAACGCAACACCTACGACCCAATGTTCGACGATAGAGCGTGGGATAACCGGAAGGACAACTACTAAACTTGACATCTAGCAGAAACCTGCTATCATAGGGTTGTCCTAGACATGTATCTGATATACTTGAATTACAAACTAAGAAAGGTTTATGATGAAACTATGTATCAGGTGTAATGTAGAGCAGGATACGGCAAACTTTTACAAGGACAACTCAAAGAAAGATTTGCTGAACATCTATTGTAAAGAATGCCACCGTAAGCGCAATAAAGATAACAGGGATAAGCAGAACGAATACTGGAGGGAATACCGTAAAGCCAATCTTGAAAAGCGCAGAGAGACTGGTAGAGATTATTACCATAGAAACAAAGAAAAAGCGAGTGCTTACAAAAAGGAGTATCGCAAGGCTAACCGAGCAAAGCATAGTGAACACGAGAATAAGCGAAGAGCGCTAAAAGCTGGTGGAAACCATGAAAAGTATACGACCCAAGAAATGCTAGACAAGTATGGCACTTTATGTTATATTTGCGGTATTGAGATTGACCTAACAGCGCCAAGAAAAGTTGGTGTTGATGGCTGGGAAACCGGCTTACACATTGAGCATGTAATAAACATTGCCCTAGGCGGAGATGACACACTTGAGAATGTCAGACCTTCACATGGGCTTTGTAATCTAACTAAGAAACCAAAGGGAGAGTAAAAAATGGGACTAGACGCATACCTATACGCAAAGAAATATGTAAGTGGCAATGACTACACACGAAACGCAGACGGCACTTACACCAACTGGGAGAACACCGACCTAGACAAGATTGTTGAGACCGTAGGCTTGACACGAGCCGACCTAGACGACGACATGCCAAGCGTGGTGGTTGAAGTCAAGATTGCTAAGTGGCGCAAGGCTAATCAGGTTCACCGGTGGTTCGTGGACAATGTTCAAGACGGTGAGGACAACTGTAAAGAACACTATGTAACACGAGAAGACCTTACAAACCTGCGTTCCCTGTGCCGAGAGGTGCTGACAATGCGAGACCGGCAGAACGCCAACCCAGATGAAGCACTGCCGACAGCAGATGACATTCTGCCAACTCAGCCAGGGTTCTTCTTCGGCTCAGAGGAGTATGACGAATACTACTACGAGCAGGTTCAATACACCTACGACCGCTTGAGCGAGATACTTGGCAATGAAAAACTTATTGACTTTGACTTTGCTTACGATAGCAGTTGGTAGACATGACCAACTCAACAAACCTAATCGAAGTCGAGCTGACGCACAAGGAGGTAGACCTGCTGTTTGCCTCACTAACCCAAGCGCACACAAGGTTCACTGACCTTGGCAACTACAAGGCAACGACAGCGTTAGCCCAAATGCGAGACAGCCTACACCGACAGATATTTACATTCGGGCAAATGGAAGATGAGGATTACTAATGCCAGTCTATGCTTTATACAACAACTCAGACAGCACCTTGGATAGCGTATACACAAGCAAGACCAAGGCTAAGGAAGCACACTCTAACGCTCACCAGTGCGGGCTGAAGACCTACAAGCACCTGACCAAGACGCAAGTCGAGCGACTGTCTTACACCGAGGCAACATTCTTTGAAACAGTTATGGAGAGCAACAGATGAAACTCAAAGACTATGACTACAACATCTATGTAGCAGACGGAGAGGTAAGCCTGTCAGCCTATCGCCTGTGCCATCAGGAATACAAAGGCGTGAAGCACCTAACCGTTGATAGCGCCAACTACACTTCACTGCGACTACCGCTAACAGATGATTACCTAGAGGAAAACCAATACCTACTAGGACTTGACGACCTTAGCGAAGTATCAGTAAAAGACCTAGAGGAGTTTGACGACTGGGTTGGGCTTGACTACTTGACACGAGATGATACACCTGCTATTATCAAATCATTCCTAGAACACCTACCAGAATACGAGATTGAATAATGATTGACATTGAGACCAGAGAATACCTAGTCCACTGGAAAGATGAAAGCCCAGATGATGATGTCTTCTTCGCAACCTTTGCTATCCTAAAGAGCAAAGAAGAGGCAGACGCAACAGACGATACGCTTATCGCAGAAGATGACCTGCCAGAGTTCTATCGCTGGGATAGCAATATCTTCCACTATATCCACGCTTATGAAGGCGAGAGCGCCGAAGACCTTATGACCGACAACGAAGATGTAGACTTTATCTTGATTGGAGAAGCAGTTGAGTAAGAAATCAAAAGACGAAACACTGGCAACAGCCATTCGAGAAGCACGAAAGGTTGAGAAGCAAGCACTGCTAGAGGCTCGCCAACAGGCTAGTATCCTAGTTAGACAGCAGACCGAAGCCGAACATCAGGCAGTCCTTGAGGCAGTCCGAGAGGCTATTATCGCGGGGTATTCTGTGCGACAGATTGGACTGGCTTACGGCTCAACCGACCCGTATACAGCCAAGCGCCTTGTGCTAGAGGCAACTGGAGATAACTCAAAGAACTTCACGCAAGCACTTGAGCAACACCCAGAGTGGTTCGTAAGCAACAATCCAGACGGCACTTTCGGTATCAAGGTTGTGAACTTTGGTGAGCAGAAGATGTCTGGCGAGGGTATCTTCAAGGTTGATGAAGACCAGGAGAACTTCACCCAGGTTAGCGGAGATAGTTTTATCCAAATTCAGATGTATAAGTTAGGTCTAGTAGACAAGGTATTACAGGAGGTAAACGGTGAATGAAGAACGTGAAGAACTATTGGAAGCACTTGGCGACTTGGCTGATTACTATTCCGACATTACTGGTCGTAATATTCTCATGGGCGTTGATGCTGGTCTTGATGTTTGGGTGGATAGCACTCGGACTAATGGTCGAGAGTATTTTGACACGATTGAAGAAGCGGAACGCAGGGTAAAGATTTTGTATGACGACCTGCTACCTGATGAAGACGAACGAGATGAACTAGAAGGGTTCTAATGGCTGGTCTCCTAGCAATAGCAATGTTTATTATTTGGTTTATGAAAGAAAGAAAGCATTATGTCAGCAATCAAGTTGCCGAAGCTAACGCTAGAGCCGGAACAAGTGAAGGTAGTCGAGAGGATTATCTCCGAGCCTACCAAAGCGGTGCTGAACGCGAGCCTTATGGGCGCGGGGAAGACTTTGGTATCCGTTGAGGTCGTAAAGGCTCTTGATACCAAGGTAAACCTAATCGTTGGACCACTGAATGTTTACTGGGGCTGGTATGACAGCATCCAGAGGCAGTATGGCTACGACCAAAGTATTACCCGTATCAACTCAAGCAAAGAAGGCAAGCAAGCGCTCGCTGACCTAAAGGCTAAGAAGCCTGGCTGGTATTTTGTTGGTCGAGAATATGCGAGAACGCTAGACTGGACTGGCATTGTGCCGGAGATGGTAATCCTTGACGAGTGCCACTTCATGCAGAACCGAAACAGTAAGTCATTCAAGTCGCTTATGAAACTAAAGGCTGGCTTCAAGATGTCACTATCTGGAACGCCATTCGGCAACAAGTTTGAAGGTGCTTGGGCTGTGACCCGCTGGTTGTGGTCTGACATTGTGCCAAGGTCTTACTGGACTTGGGTTTACGACTGGTGCGCTACTGACTACTCACCATTCACAAAGATTGATGTTGTTGGCGAGAAGAACCCAGGCGAATACGCAAAGTCATTGCCTTGCTATGTTCGCATTGAACCTAACCACAATCTTGAGGTTGTTCACGAGACTAGATATGTAGACCTTGCACCTGCACAACGCAAGATTTACGACAAGTTTGAGAAAGACTTGGTTGTCTGGCTAGGTGAGAACCCGTTGGTTGCTGAAGTTCCTATCGCTGCTCGTATCCGACTGCGACAGGTAACGCTGGCTGTGCCAACTCTTACAGATGAAGGCGATGTTGTCTTTGCAGATAACGCAAAGTCGAGCAAGTATGACGCACTCAAGGAGATTATCGATGACAACCCGAATGATGCAATGCTAATCTTGACGGACAGCCAGAAATACGCTAAGCTAGTTACTGACAGGCTGAACGCAAGCACGACAACTCCGGTCGCCTTCGAGTGGTCAGGTAGGGCAACTCAAGCTAATCGCGAGATTGCTAAGCAGGCTTTCCTCAAAGGCGACCTGAAGTATATCGTTGCAGTCATCCCAGCAATTGCCGAAGGCGTTGATGGATTGCAGAACGTATGCTCAACTGTTGTCTGGCTATCGCACTCAGATAGTAACCTTATGAACCAGCAGGTGCTTGACCGCATCCGCAGACGTGGGCAGAAGGAAGTCGTAAAGGTTTACGACATCATCGCACGTGACACTTACGACGACCCACAGGCGCAGACACTTATCAAGCGCCAACTAGAAATGAACGCAACACTTAGACCAGAAGGAGAGTAGCCATGAACTGTGGCGCTGATGACTGCGAGAAGCCTCGCTATGGCAAGAAGGATTACTGCCGGATGCACTACGCCAGATTGGTGAGAACTGGCACTGTCGGTGGCTACAAGGCTATTTACAACTACGATAAGATTTGCGTGGCTGAGGGTTGCGAGGAGAAGTACACACAGGTAAACTCTAAGCTGTGCGAGTGGCATTACGATGATTACAAAGAACAGATTAGAGAACAGAACCGACAGAAGGCTTACGACCAGCACGAGATGGATGACTGGACAGCCGATGATTACGAGGAGTATTGGCAATGGGTAAAGAAAGAGTTGAAGTTAGCGTGAGAGAACCAACAGGGCTTGCTTGGCCAGTCAAGGTGGGCAATGTAGTATACCTAAACCAATACAAGGTCCATGAAGGTGTATTCAACTACTGGATTGACATCAATGGCGAGAGTGTAGTGCTTACTAAAGACCAATACATTGCCCTTTACGAGGCTAGGATAGAGCTATGGGATGAGGTGGTGAAGCGCACTGAGGACCGCATCATCAAGTTGCTAGAAGAAAACTTTGCCCGCTTCGATGTGAGCAACAATCAAGTGGACTACATGGGCTTGCCTGAGTTCATCGAACTTATCAAGGGAGAGAACAAGTAATGCCAGGTGCAGGTTCTAGGGCTAGACAAAAAGCCAAGCGTGAAGCGTGGCTGAAAAACATGCCCTACCCGGGCTTTATCTGCAAAGTCTGCAAGCATGAGGACATAATGCACTTTATGTGGGCTGGCTATTGCATTTTAGAAAATTGCGATTGCCAAAGCATGGATGGCATCGCTCTTATCAAGGGAGAGAACAAGTGAGTGAACCAGTATTCAAAACCTACGCCGAGGAAATCGCCTATAAGCGTGGGTTTGTAGATGGCGATTTATTTGCCGAGCAACGCATTATCAAGTTGCTAGAAGATGATTGTAGGTGTAGTTCTGTCGAGGAGTGTTATTGCACGAATGGGTGGGCAATCGAACTTATCAAGGGAGAGGACAAGTGAGCGACACAATTCTGGAAGCAACTTTTGACGATTTCAGCAAATCTGGCGTTGCTGTTCTTAGTAATGGCTCGGTGCTTACTGACCCATTCTGGACTATCAAGGGAGAGAACAAGTGAAGCCTCACCTGGTAGCCTTTGATGAGTTAAAGCCAGAGGGAACACCGACGGCACTTGAAGCACTGCTCGGACCGGAAGCATACCAAATCTTAATGACCGAGCTAACTGCATTGAACGACTTGAAGATTACAAAAGGAGACAACAATGGATAAAGCAACAATGATAAACGAGTACCTCGAATGGCGACAGAACAAGACAAATGAACTTCGCTACTCAGGCGATGACATACTATCTCCAGAGACATGGCTCCAAGAAGTGCTAATGTCAGAGTCTTATGCTAGAATGAATATCCTTAAGGATTTGCTGGAGAACGAAGCGCTTGAGCCGCTAGAGTTGGCAAACCGTATCCACGACATCGTATACCAGCCACTAGAGGAGCTAATGAATGACCCAGTATCAATGGGAGCAAGCGGGGAAGCACAATCCCTGGGGCAAGAAGAGGGCGAGGGGTAGCCACTGCTCTAAGGGGCACGAGTTTACCGAGGAAAACACGTTCATCAGACCACTAGATAACGCTAGAGTTTGTAGGCAGTGCCGTAAAGAGTACGCCAAGATGAAGTATAAAGAAAAGAAAGCACAGAACAACGGCGTTGCCAGGGTAAAGAAAGAGAAGATTCAGGTCTTCGAGTTATCTGAATCCATACCTGTGCTTGACAAGGCAGAAGAAGCGTGGTACGCTTTACAAGAAGGCTTAGCCCAGACCAAGACACCTTGCGCTGGTAAGGCTGACGAGTACGCAGACCATTCAATTCTTTCCTCTGCTGATGAGGCAGAAGAGATGTGCTACGGTTGCCCACTGATAAAGCTCTGCTATGACTTTGCTGTGCTAAATGAAGTCAACGCAGGTATATGGGGAGGCATTATATTTAACGAAGGGGAGAGTGTTTTATTTGAGTTTGACTGACGCACAAGTCAAGGACTTGACGCTGGGCTTGTTCCTGCAGAAGTCCGATAGAGACAAGCAACGCAAGGTCGGGGCATCTAACATCTCTGACCCTTGCACTCGCCACTTGGCACATGCCTTGGTGAGCAACGATGACACACCGCAAAAGTATTTCTTAGGGGGCAAAGTTGGCACCGCCATTCATGGATTTCTTGAGGCTGCTATTGCCAATAGTAGCGATGACATTTTCACTGGGGCTCTTGTGGAGCAGAAAATCGAACTTGGTACCATTGAAGGCTATGGCACTGTTCACAGTAAGCCTGACCTGGTTCTGCCTGGAAGTGCTCAGCTCCTAGACTGGAAGACAACCAGTCGAGCAAAGATTAAAAAGATTCGCGACTACCTAGACGGTATCAAGCAAGATGCAGCATCTGAGTACACTGTCACCAAGTATTTCGGACAGGCCCAGCTGTATGCTTGGGGTTTGAATCGTGCAGGTATTACGATTGACAGGGTTACGCTAGTGTTTATCAACCGAGATGGCACCTGTGAAACTGACATCTACACTTACGGTGTGGATTACGACGAAGATTTTGCAGTAGCATTGTGGAATCGAGTTGACAATCTGTGGAAAGAGTTGGAGAATGGTTCTCACCCAGAGAACTACGAACCGCATCCGCAGTGCTACAAGTGTTCGATAGGTATTTAACGACACGCCAAACATATTTGACTACAACAATCAAATATGTGCTATAATGTAAACTCACGCAAGTGATTTCTAAGGAGGAAATAATGAGTGAAGCAACAAAGGCTCCAGAGCCTAAATTTCTAAAGCTGATTCACAAGGCCGAGGTCATGAACCGACCAAAGTCAATGCTGTTCTACGGCGATGCTGGTCGAGGTAAGACTTGGCTTGCAGCATCTATCTCTGAGGTTGCAGAGTTCGGTCCAGTTCTACTGATTGACGTTGAGGGTGGCTCATCTGCTATCGCACGTGACTTCAAGGATGTAGACGTGCTGTCAATCAACAACCACAGCCAGTTCCAGGAAGTCTTTGACTGGCTTCTATCTGGTGAGCACAAGTACGAGACGGTAATCATTGACACTATCGGTGTTGTGATGGACCGAGCAGAGAAGTTCTTTGGTGAGAAGCCTGAGAACAAGGGCAATAAGTTCGGCAAGTGGGGCGACCTAAAGAACTGGGCGAACGACATCTTCCGAGCCTTCCACACTGCACCGTTCGTGACGATTCTTATTGCTCACGCTTTCGATGACAAAGATGAGAACTCAGGGGCCATCAAGACAACTGCGATGTTGCCAGGCTCGTTCAAGTCAACTCTACCATCTATCCCTGACATTGTGGGATATATGACCATTGAGGCACAGGAAGATGGACCACCACAGCGAGTGCTGGTTGTTGGGCAGTCTGACCGCTTGGTAACCAAGAACCGCTTTGGTTTGCCAGCAAAGATTTACGAACCATCGATGAAGAAAATCATCGACATGATTAATCAAGGAGGAAAATAATGGCTAAACGCAAGCCGGAACCAAAAGTAATTCGACCACGTGAGGAACTAGCAATCGCATTGCTAGATGCACAGATTGCACTCAAGGTCGCAACCGAGCAGGTGCAGAGTTCATACGCTCTAGTCACCGAGGCCGAGGAATCGCTCAAGGCGATTTACCAGGAAATCAACGATTCACTAAAGGAGAGTAACTAATATGTCAGCAATTAAACTAAACATCACACAAGAGGCGCTAGACTCAACCAGCGGTGGAGATTACACTCCAGTGCCAGAGGGTAGCTACAACGCCACCGTCTACGAAGTGAAGCAGGAAGAGGTGCGTTCAGGCGACAACGCTGGCAAGCCTCGCTTCAACGTTCAGTTCCGCTTGACTGGTCCTGGTGTTGAGAACCGTCGCGTGTTCAGCTACGTTCCACTGTACGTTGCCAAGGACTTCTGGAAGACAAAGGCGTTCTTCTCATCTCTTGGCATCGACATGGAGGCAGGCACTTTCACTGTGCCATCAGCCGACAGCCTAGCCGGTAAGCCAATCGGCGTTCGTGTAAAGATTGGCACCGACATGGAAGGCAAGCCACGCAATGAAGTTGCTGGCTTTGATGCTCCGACGGGTGGAGCAGACGCAGCCCTCGCATCTATTGGCGCAAAGCCAGTAGGCGACGTTTGGTAATCTAAATGGGCAGTCCTGAGATATGACTTAAAACTGTCTCACAAGCCCCAACTGGGACCCACGCTTTTATATCTCCTCCTTTGTGCGTGTGGGCAGGTTCGATTCCTGCATGGGGTACAAGGGCAATCCATGTCCCCTAAGCCTGCCAGCTAGTCTGCGTAGGTAATCATGGAAAGGACTAGCCCAGTCGGACTGGGACAAGGTGCAGGTGCTTAAGTAAACCTGCTAGTGGGTGCAAATCCCACCTAGTCCACAAACAGCATTGGCCTGCTCTCCATGACCGCTAGGTATGTGGCGATTACGCTTTGCTGGTCTTATCACCCATTGCCGAGGCAGGTGATAGGGCAATTGGTAAACACGCTAACCGCTGTCCGGCACCGACGCTATGTCAAAGCCTTTTCATGTTAGGGTTATCATAATAGGTTGGACCTCGCTTCTGCAGAAGTAAGCTGACCTCCCGGCAATCGGGCGTGTGTGGACAACGATAGGTCGCTCCAGGGCTGGACTAGTAAGCAAGGAATGGGAGTTCCCGTTTCGTTAAAGTGGTGCAATTCCACTTCAGCCCACCGCAACAAGCCCGTTAGGGCTTCAGGGTCCGAGATGGCCTGACCGCTACCAGTGTAAGTCCTTACTGGTGTGCAGTTAAAGGGTTGTGACTTTAACAGAGGCAGGGCTGTGGTGTAATTGGCAACACGGGCAGACGTGCCATCTTCCGAGTTCGACTCTCGGCAGCCCACGAGATATAAAAACAAACAAAACAAAGGAGGATAAATGAAGACTGGAGATTTCCTAGAAGCAGTCTATGGTGATGCAACCGGCATCGCAGCGTTCTCCATGCGTAGTGCAGCTGGCGACTTGACTGACCAGAAGTTCTTTGAGTACCCTGCACAGAAGGCAGAGATTGAGGCGCTTGCTCTATCAAAGGCAAACGAGGACCTTTACTACTCGCCAATTCTATTCAATGCGCCACGTCGCATCAAGGAAAACGCCAAGACTGTTCACGTAATCTACGCCGATGCTGATACTTGCTCACCTGACAACTTCCTAGTAGAGCCATCCATCTCTGTGCAAACATCAGAAGGCCACTGGCACGCCTACTGGATTCTTGACCAAGAGGTTGACCCGCAGGTTGCAGCACTTCTATCAAAGAAGATTGCATACGCACACTCTCACCAGGGCTGTGACACTTCAGGCTGGAACACCACTAAGCTTTTGCGTGTACCTAACACAATGAACATGAAGCCTGGTAAAGAGTCTCCTGTGACCGCAACTACTAACGGTGCAATCTACACTCTAGATGACCTTGAGTTGCACTATGGTGATGTTGAGGTCGAGCCGATTCGCGAGCTGTCATTGGCTAAATTACCAGCTAACTTCCCTGACCTTATGCCAACTATGGCTAAGCTTCAGAGCAACCCTGAGATTATCGGTCTTTACATGAATGAGCCATCGGCAAGTTCTGACCTATCAAAGCTCATGTGGAAGCTAGAGATTGCGCTGTTCAAGCAGGGTCTCACCATGGAAGAAGTCTTTGTAGTAGTCCGTAATGCAAAGTGCAACAAGTACCACTCACCACTGCGACCAAAGCGGTTGGATGCAGATGGCGACTTGTGGCGTGAAATCCAAAGGGCAGGTGCTTCGTTTGCACAAGACAGCGAGGCACCTGCTCCGATTGATTTGACTGACATTGAAATCCCAAGCGACTTCACTAAGCCAAAGTTCTTGACGGACTCAGAGCGACTAACTGTAATGGAGCACCGCAACTTTATCGATGAATATCGTGAGTGGGCCATGTCGAAGACCGATGGTGCAATTGCTTACCAGAACGCCTCGGCTTGGACCTTGCTCTCCTGTGTATTCTCCGATGTCGGCTATGCGGTTCCTAAGTTTGGCAAGATGGGCTTGAACCTTTGGTTCATGGTGCTAGGTGAAACTACCCTAACCCGAAAGTCTACCTCTAGAAACCTCATGCTACGTGCTGTGCGCCACTACGAGAAGCTTTCAGGCTATCAGATTGACATCGGTTCAGATGCAACACCTGAAGGCTTGACGGCCATCCTAGGCGAGCGAGACAAGCAGACCTCGCTACTGCACAGGGATGAAGTCCAGGGTATGTTCAAGGACTTTATCAGCAAGACCTACATGGCATCCGCAGCTGAGCGCTTTACCGAGCTATACGATGGTCACGTTCCTGTGACTATCCGTTCATCAAAGGCAAAGACCCAGACGGACCGAGCCGAGACTAACTTCATCATGTACTTGATGGGTATCACCAGCAAGACTGCTGACGTGTTGACCACCGAATACTTTAGAAGCGGTTTCTTGGCACGTTTCATTTATGTTACAGCACCTACCCCGCCTCGCACCAAGGAATCAGAAGATATTCAGCAGGCTGACGAGTACGAGGTAGTTGTTCGTGACGAGGTTCTAGAGACCATGATGAAGAACCTATCATCTAGCGTCATGTGGTGGCAAAAGAAGGGTGGTCCGAGTCCTCGGCCAATCCGACTAAGCCAGCGAGCGCTAGAGCGATTCAACCAGTACAAGTGGGAGATGGGTAACTGGGCGGAAAGCCACCCAGAAAAGGAATCAATCGAGCCATCACGCCAGCGTCTATCGCTTTCAGTTTGGAAGTGTGCTGTGCTGTTGGCGATGTACGAGAAGTCTGAAGAAGTACAAGAGCGTCACTTGCTGACCGCCATCATGTACTCTGAAGACTGGTTCTGGAACCTAGTTCAGATGGCTGGAGCAATCTCAGCGTCTGAATGGCAGCGAGATGTGGACCGCCTTGAAGCGTTCATTGTTGAACGTGGTGGTCGCATCCGTTACGAGGAAGCGTACAAGAAGTTCAGCAACAAACGTAAGCGTGAGTTCGACGAGATGGTCGATGCGCTTAACTCTCAAGCGAGAGTCTATGAAGTGACAGAAAACCGTAAGCGATACTTGGAGGTGGTTTCAAATGGATAGAGCATCAGAGATGAAGATAGCCCAGGCATTGAACGAAGCCATCTGGCTAAGGGATAATGTTGCAGAGCTAGAGAGGGATGAGATTCTCAGTTACTTGAGGCACTTAGCAAGTCTGGGTTTATTCTCTACTAGACAACTCTGTGCTATTGTTAACGGTAAGATATCTCACTATCACATCAGCAAAATAACCGGCAAGACTAATAAGACGGGAGGTAGACTGAATGTTGGAACTCTTGACATTCTTCGTTCTATTCTCATTAACAGGGCTGATTCTGACACTGACTTCAAACTTATACTTGAGGCAGTTGGCATGGGAACATCTCAAGGCATGGTGGCGAAACTTACTGGAGTCAATCAAAGCACTATTAGCAAGAAGATGAGGCAGGCAAATGAACTTCGATGAATGGATTGAAATCGGAATCAAGAACAGCTGGGCTGGCCCGCCTGTGTGTTACACGCATGATGGCTTGCCAACCAGTAGTAAAGAAGATGATGAGATGGAGCTTGATGACCCATGTATTCACATCGTCAGACTTTACGAACATCCAGACGACAGGTTACATGTCGAGGATAACCACGCACCAAGTAAATGGAGGAACCAATGGCTGACCTAAAAAGCAGAAAAGCAAAGTTCGAGGAAGTCAAGTTCGACAAAGAAGCTCTTGACTTTCACGCAGACCGATACGAGAGTGGGTCAGTTGACAAGCTTGCAAAGCAGTGCCATCAGTGGCGCATGGTGCATGATTACAAGCAGGCAATGAAGAGCCCGTATCAAGTATACACAGAACAGCGAGGTGGGTTCGATGGCATTAGTATTGAGTCTTGACCCAGGTGGGACCACTGGCTACACGCTGGCATCTGTCGATGACGAAGGTCCGATGTATATCGGGAGAAGTGGACAGATTAAAGGTGGCCTAAAGGGCTTCCTTGATTTTCACTGGGATGTATTAGAAGACCTTGAAATCAGCAAGATTATCTGTGAGTCCTTCACTCTTCGTGAGGGAATCTACGGTGCAGACCTTAGCCCAGTGTACATTATTGGAGCGCTAGAGGCCCTGTATCCGACCACCGAGATTATCTACCAGGAACCTAAGCTCAAGCCCCTGTGCGACGACGAGCGACTAAAGAAGCTTGGCTTACACGAGCCAGGTAAACCGCACAGAAACGACGCAACACGTCATCTCGTGATATACTTGCGTAACAATAAGCACATCCCGACACTAGTTGCGGGATGGAAGGAGTAACATGAAGGTTCTATATTTAGACCTGGAAACAAGTCCTAATCTTGCATATGTTTGGGGGCTCTGGCAGCAGAACGTAGCAATTAATCAGATGGTGGCCAGCACTGAAGTCATGTGCTTTGGGGCTAGATGGGATGGGACCAAGAAGGTAATCTTCAAGTCGGTCCATCACGATGGAAAGAAGGCGATGCTAGATGAGCTCCACAAACTCATGGAAGAAGCCGACGTACTTGTGGGTTGGAATTCCCAAGCTTTCGACTCCAAGCACATCAAGCGAGAGTTCCTGGAAAACGGCTATCTCCCACCGTCGCCATACAAGGAGCTCGACCTTATGCGAGTCGTCAAGTCGCAGTTCAAATTCCCGAGCAATAAATTGGATTACGTATCTCAAAAGCTCGGGGTCGGAGCAAAGGTAAAGCACTCTGGTTTCCAGCTGTGGATTGACTGCATGGCTGGCGACAAGAAGGCGTGGAAGGAAATGAAGGAATACCAGATTCAGGATGTAAACCTGCTGGTGGACCTTTACAAAATCCTTCAGCCTTGGATTAAGAACCACCCGAACCGAGCATTACACGACGGCGTGGAGGCTGGCTGCTCTAACTGTGCATCCACTAACCTAGAGCGTCGTGGTCTTACCAGAACCGCAAGCCACAGCTACCAGCGCTTCGTGTGCAAGGACTGCGGTAAATGGATGAGAGGCAATAAGCCAGTTGAAAAGATTAATTACAAACCTATTTAGTCGGTTCAAAAAGAAACCGCAGGAGCAGGCTGCTGAAACCCCAACAGGCTTCAGCAAGCAGGGTGCCTTCATGAATCAAGAAGAAGATGAAATATCTATCTACTATGACCATGTGCACGATGAGGAAACTGGGGTGCACTTCAGTATTCAATATGCCTGCCTCTGCGGTTTACTGGTTTACGCACTAAAGTCGGATGAGTACGGTTTTGCTTGTGAGCACTGTGATTCAGTATGCCACAACAAGGAGCCGGAAGATTCCTGCAAGTGGTGCGAGAACCTATTTACAGCAGAGGAGGTTTCTTAAATTGCCGATTTACGAGTTTTATTGCGAAAAATGCCAAATTAAGCACGTCGAATCAAGAGGAATCACCGAGGAGCAGAAGTTGACTAACTGCCCAGATTGTGATACATTACTTAAAAGAGTCTTTAGCACCCCCACAATCACCTTTAATGGCTCTGGGTTTTATGCTACTGACAAAAAGAAATAAGGAGAGCATGTGAAGATTAAGGTAAAAGGAAACATTCCCGTATACGGGAACCCTGGGGATGCGGGGGCTGACTTAATCAGCACAGAGAAGCTGACCTTGAGGCCTGGAACCAGGGGTGTGGCACCAACTGGGACCTGGCTTGAGATTCCAAAGGGCTACGTTGGGTTAATTCACCCTCGGTCTGGACTAGCGTTTAAGCATGGCCTAACTGTGACTAACGCACCAGGCACAATTGACTCAGGTTATCGTGGCGAAGTAAAGGTGCTGCTGATTAATCATGGTCAGCACACCTTGACCATTGAGCCAGGCGACAGGATTGCACAGCTAGTGATTCAGAAGTTTGAAACAGCTGAGTTTGAGGTTGTCAGCGATTTCACTGAGACTAAGCGTGGTGAGGCTGGCTTTGGCTCAACAGGTAAGTGACCCAGTAAACCATCCAAGCCACTACACCAGCCATCCTAGCGGTATCGAGGCAATCGAAATCACTAGGCACCATGGATTCGCGATTGGCAATGCGATTAAGTATCTCTGGCGGGCTGGTTTAAAAGACGATAAGAAGCAAGTGCAGGACCTACGCAAAGCAATCTGGTACATAGAAGATGAAATTAAAAGGCTGGAGGCTTTGAATGACTGAGATTAAATTTAGAAGCGATATGCGAGTTGAGCTAATCAACTCAATGGCAAGCGACTCAGCTGTCGTCAAGGCTGCTCGTGTATCGACAGGAGCCGAGTCGGGCCAAGACATCGTTAAGGACATGGGGCTAATCAACTACCTTATGCGTGACCGGCATGGGTCGCCCTTCGAGCATAACGCATTTACGTTCTACATCGAGGCACCTATCTTCGTGTTTAGAGAGTTCATGCGTCACCGCATTGCCTCTTATAATGAGGAGTCTGGTCGCTACAAGCAGCTAGAGCCAGTGTTCTATGTGCCTGATGAGAATCGCAAGTTGATTCAGCAAGGCAAACCTGGAGCTTACACCTTCGTGCATGGCACAGAAGAACAGCATGAGCAAATGGATACGAGCATCTTCCTTGCATCAGAGGATGCTTACAATCAGTATGAGATAATGCTAGAACAGGGCATTGCTCGTGAGGTTGCTAGGATGGTGCTTCCCGTGAATATCTACTCATCAATGTATGTCACAATGAACGCACGAAGCCTGATGAATTTCCTAAGCCTTCGCACGATTCACCCCGTAAGCAAAGTGCCTTCATTCCCTCAGCGCGAAATTGAAATGGTCGCAGAACAGATGGAAGAGTTCTTTGCACAGAAGATGCCGATTACCTATGAGGTATTCAACCGTAACGGTCGAGTAGCCCCATAATCCAGGCAAAACAAAAGCCCTACTTCACCTCGGAGTAGGGCTTTTGTCGTCGGGTAATTCCAACCTACGGTAGTAGGAGGCTTATTGTTGAGACAGCCACAGCTGCCAATGCAATCCAGACTGCAACCTTGCTGTTGCGGTCATCCCGTTGAGTCTTTAGTTCTTTAATATCTAGCTCGATTTCGTTGATGCGAACATCTTGAGCATCTTGTTTCTTTTCCATACGCTCTTGGGTTTCACGCACGTAGCGCATACCTTCCTCGATACGCCCAATGGCTACATACAGCTCCGGTGACTCTGACATCTAATTAGTTCTCGCCGTCGTGCTTTTCTACAAGCTTGCCGAACGAAGCGTTAATCTCGTCAGTTGTAATCTGGCCGTCGTTTAGGTAGTTGCGAGACATCTCTTCTGCAATCTCCATAACACCAACTGCAGCGGCCATTACGCATGACTGCCAGAAGGCTAGGCCAATTGCAGAGCCACCAACAAAGGTGCCGCTAATCTTCAAAACTGTGTAGGCCAATGTACGGCCAGAGATAGCCTTTAGCACTTCTTTATTCATGTCCACTCCCAATGTAATCGCCCATTAGTCGTTATTTCTATTATACCTTATTATGTTTCTGAGCTGCCTTCACGTAAGCAACGTAGTAAGCGTTCATGAATCCTTGCTGGTAGGCTTGAAACTCACCCGCTGTACGAGGCTTCTTGCCGTAGAAAATCTTAGCTGAATCATAAGCGAGGTTGCGAATCTTGTTTCGCTTTGATTCTTTGAGTCGCTTGATTACTTTTAGCATGCTATTCCTTTGGGTTGCGGATGCGGTAGGTAATCATCCAGATGCCTAGAGTTGCTAGGATTAGGTTTCCAGTTACGGTCTTGGCTGAGCCTTCAAGTACGAGGTAGGCGGTGCCTAGCCCTAGCAATGTCCACGCCTGGTCTAGCATGTCTCTAAAAAAATCTTTCATTACTTATTCCTTCTAGTGGATGCACCCGAAACAACGCTTGCTGACGCTGCTACCTGTGCAATTTGTCCTGCGATAATTGCGCCCACTACAACTTTTTCTGATTCTTCCCTGGTCTCTGGCGACATATCTGCACCGACGTTACCAAGATTATTAAATACATCCAGCACTGCTGAGGCCACGTTTCCAAGAAGAGGAATAGCAGCCAGCTCAGCAGGGATTTCTACGTCATCATCTTCCGCAGCTAGTGCCAGTTGCTCTGTGACGCTAACCTCTGGCTCTGGCTGGGGTTCTGGCTCGACAGCTGGCTCAAGAGATGGCTCTGGCTCGGGCTCAGGTAGCTCCTCTGCAGGCTGCTCGGTGACCACTGGCTCAGAGCTAGGCTCAGGCTCAATAGTAGGCTCAGGGGCCTCCTGCGGCTCTTCAGGAACTTCAGGAAGCTCAGGCTCTGGTACTGGAACTGGCTCTGGTTCTGGTGCTGGTACAGGCTGAGGCTCCTCTGTTGGTAGCGGTAGCGGTTCGCTTGTTTCAGTTGGCTCTGGTTCCGGTTCAGGCTCAATGGTTGGCTCAGGAGTCAGTATAGGTGATGGCTCGGGGGCTGGCTCAACCGGAATAGCGGCTGCAAAATAGCTCGTCGGCACAATATCCCAGGCGGTAACGCCATCAGCTGGCATCCAGTATAGGGTTGAACAAGCTCCGCCACCGTACTCATAGAACCAAGCGTCTAGAGTGTAAGTGTGATTAGGCACAGGAGTGAACGACACTACCGAACCAGAGCAACCCTTCAAGGTCCAGTCTTCAATTACTGGAGCGCCATCCAGACTCAGGCTAAAGCCGTCATCGGCAATGGCCATCAGGTAAATCTCGGCATCAGTCTCGAAGGTAAGCTGCCCTGTGTAGTGAATTGCAACGAAATCATAACCGCAACCCAGAATGTCACCACCGCCCCAATCGGCACTGATGCTATCCGTATAGGTAGTAACGCAGTGCGTTAATAGTTCTGGGTTACGTTCTGGATATAAGTAGTCAGGGCTAAAGTTATAGACATCTAGCTTTAGATTGCCAGTCTCCTCAGCGAGAGATGGCATAGCGGCAAAAGACCCAGCAAATAAAAGAAGGGCTGCAGAAATAATCCGCAGCCCATTCTTTTTAATTATATTTTTTCTCACTTGAGTTTGATTACCTGACCTGGAGTGAGTGGTTTGTTGCTATTTAGTTTTTGCAAGACCTTGTAATCCATTCCATGCTTGTCGGCAATTGCCCAGTAAGAGTCACCAGACTTCACCTTATAGGTCTTAGCCGCCACAGGAGCCTTCTGAGGAGGCTTTGGAGCAGCTTTCTTCTCTTTGTACTCAGCCTCGACTTTAGCGGCCTGAGCCTCATTGTGGACTGGCGCAGGAGCTACTGGCGCATCTTCTGGAGTTGCATCCTTGGCAGTTGCCAAGGTGCGCTCATAGCGAATCATCGCCTTAATGAACTCAATCGGGTCAATGAAGCCAACGCCGTTATCGGTCCACTTATAGGTCTTGCCCTTAGTAATCTCAAGGTGAAGGTGGCGACCGTCAACCATGCCAGTTGCACCCATAACGCCAAGAACGGTTCCAGCAGTAATCTTCTGGCCCTTCTTGACTTTGATTGAGCCCTGCTTCATGTGTGCGTAGGTGGCAACAAAGTAGTCACCGCGATACTTGAAGCGGAACTGCACGTGGTAACCAAAGCCACCAACAGAGCCATCTGCATTACGCTTCTTAGATGGGCCAGCAAAGATGACAACGCCATCAGAGATAGCCTCAAGGTAGATAGTCTCAGCTGGGCCCCAAATGTCGACACCATTATGGTGGGCCTTAACCTTGCGCACAGGGTGCATACGCCATCCGAATGGCGATGTCACTCGGAATGTTGAACCAAACTTGCCGTCAATTGGCCACTGACCTTTAGCCATTAAATTGCCATCCATTCTAGGAATAGTGACTCTGCAGTAGAGCCTGATGCCTTGTAAACTTTAGCAGTAAAGCCTGAGACTGTAGGGCTGCCAGCAATGTTAGCGATATACGCAGCGGTTCCAGACGGTCCCCGCACTGTGCAGGTTACGTTAGGCACAGAGGTGAAGGTGGTTGGAAATGTTACAGTTACGTTAACTGTTGCGCCAGTTGCAGATGGCCCAGTGAAAGACTGTGTGCCACCGTAGACTGGGGTAGCCTCGCCCGCAACGATGTCATCAAGAGCGAGCTCAACGGTGTTGGCTAGGTTAGCGAAGTGGGTTTCAAGTGGGGCGATGTTATCGCTTGATGTCGGGTAAACAATACCTCTAGTAGTAGATGCCATTATTCTATTCTACCTTATCTTGCTGCTTACTGGTTGCTACGAGGGTAGCCTTCAGCACCGCAATCTCCTGTGACAAAAGGCCAATCTGCTCACGCAGGTTCTTTAGAACTTCTTGAATATCAATCTGTGTTTCGCTCATTATTTTCCTTCTAGTGTTTCGATTCGGGCATTAAGCTCTTTGATTGCTGAGACTAGCGCCGCAGTAAGTTCGGCATAGTAAACGCTCTCTGGCCTAACTGTGCCATCTTCAAGCTTTTCGTAGCCAACAAAAGTGTCAAGACCTAGAGCGTCTAGCTCCTCGGCAATAAAACCGCCGTAGTATCTAGCGTCAGGGTTAGCTTCGACTTCTTCGATAAGCCTAAACTTGCGTGGCTCCATTTGCAGTACAGTGCTAAGCGGAACATTGATTGATTCGATGTCTTGCTTATAGCGGGCCGATGATGTCGTGCGAACGAACTGGCCTGAGCCGTTGATTGTGCAAGTTGTTGAAACGCCGGTCGCCAGAATGGTCCTAGTAAGAGCGCCATCGGTAGAGAGGTTTCCAGCCACTGATAGGCTTGAGCTGATTCCGCCAGGGGCGCTGATTGCCCCGGTTAGCGTAGAAGTTCCCGTCACCGATAGGTTTCCTGCTACGGATAGGTTAACTTGGACAATAGCATTACCTGTGGTTAGCGTCATTGGGACCGTAGCCGAGCCGTTTGATATAGTAACCGGAGGGTAGTAGGTTACACCTGTTCTAGCATCGATGTTGACACTGCCTGGCTTTAGCAGGATTTCGGCTCTTTGTCCACCAAACCAGCCATCTTCATCTGGTAGCGATGTTGTTGCGAGCCTAAATTCATTGGAGACCGTTGTTCCCTCAAGTCTCCCAGAAATGCTTCCTGCGGAATCGTAAATGAGAAACCTATCGGATGTTATCTCTACACGCTTACCAGATGGGGCAGACTGAATGGTAACACCAGTCAAAGTACCCGCATTAATGTTTCCAGCGTTAATAGTGTACGGGCTGTCAATTGACCCGAGGCTAGTAATACCGTCAATCGCGGCCTGAGCGTCATCGGCCGCTTGCTGGGCAACTATAGTGGCCGCAGCTACTGCAGTAACCGACTGGTCAAGGCGCTTGATGTTCAGTGAGTTCTGGGCATCTCTAGCGGCATTGTTTACACGCTCAGTTGACACGAGAGTTTCAACATTCGTGATGCTTTTCTCTACGAACCTGCCCCAAGGCTGAGCCGCAGATGGCAGTTTAGAAGTCGGAAATACCATTAAATACCCTTTGTTAGTGGAGCTACAGTGAACTCGTTGAAAGTTAGTCCAGCTAGTGCTGCGTTAAAAGTAGTAAACGTTGCGTCTACCCAGTTCTCGTCAAACTCGTTCACCAGCGTATACATTCTACCAGCAAGCTGCACAGAAGCAGGCCCATAAGATGCTGACTCATAGCGGAAAACATTGTCAGCGATACGCTCTCTTTGACCAATCGTCTGGCCGAATACACCTGGCTTGCCAACTGCTTTAGACACAGTTACAGACGGACCGCAGTAAGATTGCGCTGCAGCAATACCAGCATTTGATAGCGTGTGCAGGTCGGTGATGAACGGGTTATCCACAGCTGGCGCTATGTCATTTGAGGTATAGGTATCGTCTGCACCAGGGAGGAAAAGCCTGTCTTCTTTAGCGAAGAACACGCCAGTGCCAGTCAGCCACAGTGCCGGATAGTCAGCAAGCCCAGAGCTTTCAGCGCCAATCTTGTAAGGCGCAGGAGTCACTTCAGTAGCTGGGTCAGCCTCAGTCGGCATGGTTTCAGAAGGGGGCGCTGTGATTGTAATTTCAATCTCATTAGGGTTTTCTGTAATGCTTACAGTTAGTGAGCCACCTAGCTCGGCCCACTGAGTTGGGTCAATAGGCAGATTATCGCTACCCACGATTACATACTCACCATTGCCGCCGTCTGCGTAAGGGGCAGGTGGAACCCTGGTAATAGTGCCAACGCAGGTAGGCTGATTTACCGAGGTCAAGCTTGCGTTTACAGTAAAGCGCTTAGTGACAGTAGCACCAGCATCTACCTGAAGGATGTCGTCGATGCTAGAGTTAAACTTGTCGGCATCGGCTGTGTCTTTGTCGTAGTTAGACAGCTCGTAGAAAACTTTGTCAACGCCGTAGGATGTATTGTAGTAAGAAACCTCTATGGACTTTGCTGCATCAAAAGCATCGATTAGCACCGAGCTCTCAGATTCGCTTTCAGAGTAATCTACACTGCGGGCGAGAGCTTCTCTGAAGCGTAGAACGCCAGCAGAAAAATACATTTCAATTGGGGCATTGTCGGTCAAGCTGAAGCTTGCAACAGAGCAAAGCATCTTCAGGTGCTCCCAGAGGTTGCCAGACCAGCCAATAAAGTTCACTGGGATTAGGTCAAGTGATTCATCTAGCAAGTCGTCGAACTGCGGGGTGATGCCAACAAGACCGCAGTAATAGTTAATCGCATCAAGCAGCGTTGCAGGGGTCTCAGCTGGCCCGCCGACTGGCTGTGCAGTCTTCTCTACGTTAAGTCTAGCCATCAGGGTGTCGCCCGTAATTGCGGCTAGTCCAGCATTGATTCCTACGCCCTTGACCCTAAAGCTAATTGCGCCAGACTCAGAGTCATCTAGCTCCATCACGTTGTTAATCAGAAACGGAGTGGTAGAGTTTGACAGGGCAGAGACGTTAACCTGGCTTGTGCCGCCGTTAGAGGTGGTTGGGTCAATTGAAGTTACGTCTTCAGAGTAAGAGTAGCTAACTAGACTGTCAGGCTGAATAGAGCCACTGCCAACGTTTGATGTGATTTTAATTGACAATTTATACCTCTACTAAGTTAACTGACATCCCTGCTTGCCCATTGCCGATTGCTGATGAGTAATACTCAATCTCAGGGCTGCCCTCGAACTCTAGAGAGGTGGTGCCCTTGCCTGCAACAAAACCGCCAGAAGCCACAGAGCTGGTCTCTGGGATTACCTGTGCAATCATCGCAGTAATGTCGATACTTTGCTCAAGGTCTGCAGCTAGGAAAATTTCTACATAAGAGTAGGTGTCTCCGCTTACCTGAGTGTTAGTGCGAACCAAGCCGCCAGCGTTGATTCTTACTGGGTCAATGGCTGTTGCAGCTGCGCCAGTCGAGCGAAGGTAGGGAATAATTCTTACGCCAGTTGAAGCCGAGGCAGAGGGCCCATGCCAGCCGAAGTGTAGCTTGTAGTTTGCTGGGATAATCACGACTAGCTTGTTTGTGCTTACATACTCATCTGGCGCAGGGTAGCTAGTGTACTTGATTGGGTAGCCGTTAGCGACGTTTGCCTTGGTATATGTTGGTACCAGGTCGGCACCCAAGTTAGGCCAGTCGCCCTCGGTTAGCATTGGCGCAGCCCAGTGAGGCGGCAAGATGTTCTGGTTGGCCGCAAATGGGTCAACCCAGTAGAATGGGCCTTCGCCATAAAGGCCATCGGCATAGCTCTTAATTTCCTGTAGACTAGAATCTAGACCTGAATTTAGGTCTCCGAACCATTCCATTGCAAATTCCCTGTGGGAGCCTGTAGAGCGACGCACAGAGGAGCGACCATTAAGCAACTGAGTCTTTACAGCCCAGCCAGCCGAGCTTGCGTTCATGCTAGAGCTAG
>JACCDP010843518.1_pt1 | contig 46868 bp, 37 predicted proteins | sample 7445841 | NCBI WGS metagenome assembly JACCDP01 (sample SAMN15323441, study PRJNA562643) | freshwater metagenome | isolation source: river surface water | place: USA:Blue River Watershed | collected 2017-08-17
AATTCAGTGTCTCAATAAATGCTCTGTTATTCTATATTAATCTAAGTATTTTTATAATTATTGAGAGGCTATCGAGAGGCTATTGAGAGGCTATTGAGAGGCTATTGAGAGGCTATCGAGAGGCTATCGAGAGATTTTATAAAAATGAAATGAAAAGGTTTTAAGAGAAATTAAGATATTCTTATTATCATTATGATGTCCTAAAAAGACACTATAATTTTCTAAAAAATGAAAAATAAAATTTGAGTACATCTCTTGATTTATTTTGTAATTTCCAAAAAACTTTTGAAATTTTTGAAAAAACAGAAAGATGTACTCAAATTTAAAATTGAAAAAATTAAGATTTTTCAGTGTCTCAATAAATGCTAAGATAATCTATAAATATTTATATATTATAAATTACTATTATTATTAACAGTCTTTTATATATCTATCATATGTTTTGTGTAATCTGTCATGCATTTTAGAATATCACTATAAGATTCTCTTTGATTGACAGTTCGCGGATATATTACAAGCCAGTTATCAACCATTTGCAATTTTATCCAATATACATCAAATTCATATTGTCCAGAAACAGTAGGATTATTTATCAATAATCTAAGACCTTCTTTGTAATTCGCAATTATTTTATCATAATAGTGTTTTTTTACTATGTAGCCAGCGGCAGAATAAGATGCTTTTACACGATATATATAATTATTAATAGGAATAATGCCATTTACCTTGTCAAGGATGTTAGTAGCTATAAGCAATACATCGTAGTCTAATGAATTAGATTTAATAAAGTTCCTAAAATCTATTAACATCTTATTATATTTTTCAGGCTGTAAGAATTGAACATCATCTTCCAAAATTACAACATAATCCAAACCTTTTTCTTTTGCCATCTCTATTACAGCTAAATGACTCATACAACATCCTATTATACCCTTATCATGTTTAATAGCATTAAAACGCTCATACTTCCATTTCATTTTTTTTAGCTCTGTTTCAATAAATACCTTCCTGTCCTCTCGTTCTTCAAGATTAATATAATATACATTTTCTAATAAATATTTATTTTGAAAAGTCTCGCACATTATCCAATGATTAGGAAATAAATCCTTCACATTATTATTTATTAAATTAGCATTAAACCACATATCAGGATAACATATAATTTTTTTATCATTATCATTATCATCAGCAAGATAAGCAGACCACCAGCTAAAAGTACTATTTGCTATGATATGATGCTTACATAAACTCATTGCTATCATCTGTTCCCAATCTTCCAGCTTAATTTTTGTTAGCGTAAAAGTAATTTTCTCAAAAATTGTTCTAAGCGGATTTATATAATTATTTAATACAAAACTCTTATCATCTTCTTCGCAGAAATACAATATTTTAACATTTGATTCGCGCGCCTCTATATATTTAATAGCATTTATATAATATTCTATAGTCATTATAGGATGATTTTCTAAGTTTTTAAAATCACCTATGCGGAAATGTAAAGATACCATATCACACAGATTAACATCCGTTATTTTGTTTTTTATCTCATTTCTTTTAGAATACCAATCTATTTCTTTAAGGAACTCGCTTTTATATTCGTCAAAATATTTATATGATTGAAAATATCCAATAAATTTTATATCATCGCCTTCTGATATTTTTGGCAACTCATTATATTCAAAGGATTTTTCATAATATACTGGCAAATCTATATTGCTATTTATTAAATACTTCTGCAATTTGTCTAAAAAATTATTCCAATAAACATTCCTATATGTACAGCTTGGACTATGAGATTCTCTTTTAATTATTAGAGGATTACTGTGTTTTTTTGAATACGCGAATGCTGTCATAATCTGAAATAATTGATTGCCTAAACCACCCATTATATTAATTGATATCATAGATTAAGAAAATATATAAATATAATATAGTATATATAGTATATTTACTTATATAATAATGTTCGCAGATATAGTTAAGCTAATCAGTTTGAGTAAAAGTGCTCCTTATATAATTTTCGGAGGCACCATAATTGTCGATGAACCAATATGTAAAAAAGAACAAGCAGACGAATCATATGCTTTTACAACAGACTGTATAGATAACTGGGTAATTAAAGATATAGCCGAAGTAAATTCTAAAAACAAAATAGAATCTGAACATAAAAATGATGAATTATATATTACCACAGAATGAAATATCATATAATATCATATAAATAAAAAATGATAATATAATATATCTTATCATATATAATATATTACAATATGAACAGAGCTATTGAACTGTCATCTATTAGTACTGGAGGGCCTTTTGGTGCTGTTATTGTTGATAGTGCTGGTAATATAATTGGCGAAGGACATAATGAAGTTACTGTAAATAATGATCCTACGGCACACGCTGAAGTAGTTGCGATTAGAAGAGCATGTGCTAATAGTAATAATTTTAGTTTAGCAGGTTGTACTATTTATACTAGTTGCGAACCTTGTCCTATGTGTCTTGCCGCTTGTTATTGGGCACGACTTGGCAAAATATATTACGCTAATACTCGCAAGGATGCTGCTGATATTAGCTTTGATGATAGCTATATATATGATGAAATAAAAAAAGACAATAATGAACGTTCTATGCCTATAATTCAGATTGAAGATGAAGATAATAAGACAATCGCAAAAAAAATATTTAGCAATTGGTATAATAACAGCAAGAATATTAGATATTAGAATGTATAATTATTGACTTCTTGAGCATAATATATAAATTTATTTACCAATTCTTCTTTACTTATTAATGATTTATTACTTTTGGAATATCTTAGCCATTTATTATAGTCTTTATATTTATTAAAGTTTATTTGAGGTTTTATATATAAATAATCAGAAATATTTGTTGAATGAGGAATAAAATATGGAGGTAAATAATTATATAATAATCTTCCTTCATTAAATAATTTAAATATTCGAAATAGCATAGCACTAGATGTCAAATCAGTTGAACTCGTAGCAAAATCCCCGCTTGCTTCAATATCAGCAGGTATATGACACAATTCAAATATTATATACTCTACACCGCCTATTATGCGCGATAAATATATTTTGTTAAATCGTAATATTTTTATTGTTCCATATGATGAATTATAGCCTATATCATTAATATCAACGTCAATTGTTGTATAGTTTATTTTTAAGCCAGTATCATTGCGATGTTTTATAAATTCTGGAACTTTAATATTAGGATCTATTATTCTCATTATTTTCATCAATTCTTCTATATTTTTTTTTGTATATTTAGCTTTTGTTACAGGATTTACAAAAGGTTCTTTAGAGTTAATACAATTTATTAAATAATTATAAAGTTTTGGGGCATATATACATTCTGTTCTATATTTTTTTTTATCAGGAGTATATACTTTCAATCGCGCCATAAGCTGAAGTTTAGAAAGTGGATAATTCTCATTATTTAATTCTTCATTTGTTAATATATCTATGCTTTCACTACATTTATCGGCAAGATCAGAATAATCAAATAAAATATTATTTGCTATCTGTTCTTTTGTCATAGATAATAATTCATTTCCTTCCATTAATTTAAAATCAGCGGTTAAAGGAGATTTGCCTACATGCTCCATTAATACCTTGTAAGACATATTTTTAATTAAATTATATTCTTCAATAATAGGTCGCACTTTATCATATTCTTCTTTAAACTTAATTATAACATCATCTTTAATATGTATAGGGTCTATCTCATTTGCGATAATATGAACTTTGCCCCATGGTAAAATTATTTTAGGTTTCCCTGGAGGCTTAGGAGAACTACCTATTTTATTTGTTTCATATAATTTTTGACTATTCAAATATTTTTTCCACTCTATATCATATTTATCTCTTTCTTTCTTAAATTCAATATATTGTGAATCATTTAAATATTTTATATTATCTCTTAGTTTAAATGTAGTCAAATCAATTAATTGAGAATATTTAGGTTTTTTAATTTCAGCTAATTTTTTCTCATAAACATCAAAATACTCATCTATTGGATCATTGATAATAGTATATTTTTTATCCTCAATATTCTCTATAATTCCAGAATCAGGATTAAAGCAATCATCAATATCTTTAATAATTATTTTATAATCATTATAATTTTTTAATGCTTCAGATATCCATTTAGGAGCATCAGATTTTTTTAGAGTATTTGTAAAATATTCTAAAATAGTTTCACAACTAGATATTTTATTGTTTTCTAAAAAGTTAATAAAATAATAACCTCTTAAATTTATTTTTTTTATAATTTCTATTCTCTGTGGATACTTATATTGATGTAAATAATTTATACTTAAAAAAGAATTTATAATGTTTTTATTATAATTTTCAATTAAATATTTAATGCTATTCAAATTAGAGTTTGGATTATTTATATCATTATATCTATTTCTCAATAATTCAATTTCTGTATCATATACAGTTTTTTTATTAAAAGCGTATTCTAATCTTTCAGTAAGTAATTCGCATATAATAAGCTTATTTTCTTTACCATTATATAATTCCTTGTAATTAGAATGATTTTTTTTTACACATAAATAATATGTCAAATCAATATTTCCAAATAATAAATGAGTTTTTGGAAAAAGATTAATTATTGTATCTTCATTACTAATGTCGGTTAATTTATTTTTTTTCATTATTTTATAAGCTTTTTCATATATATCATAATATTCTCTACACATAGCAGGCATAGGTGTATCTTTTATAGGATGTATTTCTGGATTATTACACCATCTTTCAACATCTTCAAATGTAGAAAATGTTTTAACTATTTTATTACCAACAATTTCAAATATACAAGGGTTTGCTGTTAAATAATCCCAATTTATTTTATCTTTGCTATTTAATTCTTCTAATTCTTCTTCATCTAAATCTTCTTCTTCATTAATTTTTTTTCTTAATAATTCAATAGCATTTGGATTTTGCGATAACCTATTCCAATTTATGTTTCCTTCATTTTCTTGTAATAATTCAATTGCATTAGGATTTGCTGATAAAATATTCCAATTTATTAGCTTTTTATTTGTTTTTAATAAATCAATAGCATTAGGATTAGATGATAGCTTGTTCCAATTTATTTTAGTATAATTATCTTGTAATAATTCAATTGCATTAGGATTTGAAGATAATATATCCCAGTCTATTTCTCCTTGATTTTTTATTAATAATTCGATAGCATTTGGATTTTCAGATAACCATTCCCATTCTATTTTTTTTCCATTATCTTCTAGTATTTTTATGGCATTTGGATTTGTTGATAATTTATTCCAATTAATTTTTTTAGATATTCTTAAATCTTCTATAGAATCTTCAGACATTTCATCTTCTTCATTAATTTTATCCTTTAATAATTCAATAGCTTTAGGATTTCCAGATAGCATATCCCAGTCTATTTCGTTATAATTTTGTTTTAATAATTCAATAGCATTAGGATTACCAGATAAAAGTTTCCAATCTATTTTTTTATTTTTTTTTAATATTTTTAAATCATATATACTAATTGATTTTTCCTTTTCAAATTTTTCGCTTAATAATTCAATAGCATTCTGATTTCCGGATAAATAATCCCATGCAATTATATCAGGATTCTCTTTTAAATAATTAATAGCATTTGGATTTTTTGATAACATTTTTTTATTCAAATTATCTATAGATATCCAATTTAATAACTGTTTTTTAACAGCATTTTGCAAAGATGTAAAAGAGCTATCTGGAATATTTGTAAAATCATAATCTTCAAATTTTTTAATATTATTTTTAATCCATTCTAATATTAAATTATAAACTCCATCTTTTGATGATGTAATAATTTGTATTCTCGAATTATTAAATAATCCAGGAATTTTACCATCATTTATTTTATCTTTTTTAATTTTATCTAACCAAATAAATAAATCTTCCTTATTATTTTGATACATTTTGTTCAATAATATATCTGTTTCTTTTTTTGAATTAGACATTATCTATTTTATTATTATATTTATATAATAATTATAAAATATGTAAAAATAACTATTTAGCAAGTTTTATTTTTATATTGTATTTATAGATTATATGAGTACTGAGTTTGAAAAAAGATATATTGAATCGCAAAGAATCAGGGAGAAATTTCCCGAGAGAGTTCCTGTAATAGTTGGGCGTGCTGCTGGATCTTCATTAAACGATATAGATAAAAAGAAATATTTAGTCCCTTGCGATATTACAATTGGTCAATTCATATCTATAATTAGACAGCGTATTAAACTGTCACCAGATAAAGCAATATTTATTTTTATTAATAATATATTGCCTCCTACATCTGCGAATATGCTCACAATATATAATGAAATGAAACACGGAGACGGCTTTCTATATATTTATTATAATGGCGAATCTGCTTTCGGATAAAAAATGATATGTATATATATAAATAAAAATATGAATAATACATATCTTCTCGAGGATATTCGTAATTACAAAAAAAGCAAAGATGATTTATACGAATATTGTAATAATAATGGCTATTCATATGAAAAAATTAAATCGGATATTATTTATTATATGAACGATTATACGCCGTGTTTATACGGAATATCTAAAAACAATTATGCGAAAATTAGAAGAATAGCAGCATATAATATAAAAGAAAAAAAATACATATACCTTTATTCTCTAATTATCAATTATGACGGTAATCCAAAAAGTGAAATAAATAGATTTCTCGCGTGTCTTACAGTAGATGAAAGAAATATATTTTTACACAATATAATGAACTAATTATTACCCTTTACATATAATGGTCTATATATATAATAATCACATAATACCTCGTTATATATCAAATATATAGAACAAAAATATCTTATAAAACTCGTTATAGTATTTTCTGCTATTAATCTTTTTTCAATATCTGGAATTATATTTAATGCTATAACTATTGTAGGAATAGTAATAGCCCACATTTTCATATTATTCCAATTATATTTTATACGCATAGTATATGAAAAAATATACGCATAGCTTATTACAAAATCGGCAAATTGTGCATAAAAACCTCTCAATATAACATGATATAAATACAAAGGATATAAAAGTGTTGCCGAATATATACGATGATAATGTATAGTATCACATTTACCTTTTCTTATCAGAGTCATCATAAAAGGAGCTGATTGAATCGCATATAATGGCGCAAAGTTTAGAGAGCTTCCCAGTTCTCCTGAAAATACTGCCAATATAGTAGCTCCAAACTGTTTTTTAGCATATTCATATTTTATTTTTTCTATTTGATATTCCTTCATATTTTCCGGATAAGGCATAGCATTTGTTGTCCGCTTATTTTTATCGCCGTATTTTTCTGTTATTATTGCCGCTACTTTAATAAAGCCTATTATTATCAGATATTTTATGATACATTCAGATAGTAACGCTAATTTTTTGTAGTCTTTTATCAAATTTGTAGGCCACAATTCGAGCAAAGTTATTATAGTTAAGAATACATGGCGACAAGAAAATGATATAGAATGAAGTTGAAACTCTCTCCATATCATAGGACTCGAAAAGTTTCTTTTTTCAGGCAATGGTATTGTAAGAGAAGCTATGGGCAATAAGGCGTGAATTAAAACGCAGGAACAGGAAAATGCTTTTGACTCAAATACTGGAAATGATGTCCCATATATAATCGCATAATAAAAGCGTAGAATAAAATTAAAAAATGCAAATAAACCAAGAGTTTTATGTATATGATATTTATCATGATTAGTAAATAAATAAGCCATTTTCTATATATTTACATATCTATTTTTTATATATTCATATACCTCTATAATAATTCATATATATTCATATACCTCTATAATAATTCATATACCTTGTAATTAATATAAGAAAAGTCTTTCATTGGACGACAACAGTGAAAATCAGAATATACTCCGTTTTTAATATTATCTATAATATACTTATCATTATTAATAATATTATTTATTTCACAATAAGAATCACGACATAATCTCTTATACCCAGTTTTATTTTCATCAAGACAAATAAGATTACCTGTTTTACCATTCCATTCCATTATTTTATCATATAATATCAATTGGTCTGTTGACCACCCAAGATTTCCATGACCCTCCTTAATAATCGTATGATTACATATTCTGCGTATATATTCCTTTATATCATCTAGCGTATTTATTTTAAAAACATCTCTCCAAACCTCTTTTGTGGCAATATTATAGCACATAGCAATCTGTTTATATTCAAAACATACATTTCCTCTATAATAAATAAACTTGCTATTATCATAAGGCTCGACATTATTAGTATAATAATTCCTATTCATAGGAAGCATATCCATATCTGTAATTAATATACCGTTCTCATAATTCAATATACACGGATACAACAATCTTATAAATTGTGCTGTAAAACTCGTAAGAATATTCTCAATAGGTTTAAATAATATAATATTATCTTTATATTCCAAAAATTGCTCTGGTATTTCATCGGCAATCAATATAATTTTAACATCAACATTGGGATATAACTTATTCCACGTTTTAACAAATATAGGAATAAAGTCTATATATAATGGATTCAAATTTACTGACGTAAGCACACAATCTAATATCATTTTATAAGATATATATAATTTATATTTATATATTAAAAATAAAAAATATACATTACTAAGCATATACATTACTAAGCATATACATTACTAAGCATATACATTACTAAGCATACATTACTAAGCATATACAAGAACTTAATATAACCAACGAAGGTGAATATTTTCCATTTCTGGTGAATATTGAAATGGAACACTGTCTTGAATCTTGATAGCATTACAAATATTGCTATTAAGATAAAGAGTTCTAAGGGCTTCCCAATCTTGATTGGTAATATCACACGTTCTCATAACATATTCCTTAATACTTTCAAATCCAGCATTTTGAATTGCTGTATTCAACTGATAATCTTCTGAGATACGCATAAGGATACTACGCAAAAGCATAGGGCATCTCTTGTATTCCTGATTCTTAATCCAGCAGGTATTCCTGAAATTAGTAGCAGCGTTGCAATTACACATTGTAAATGATAATATATATTATATTATAGTGCGTCAATTTTTTATTACTTTAATTTTTTTTAGACCAAATTAAAACTATTGTTTATAATTTTAATAAATGAAATTATTTATCTCTTGTGCGTAATGTTTAAACATTTCAATCATTTGTGCCTTTGTCATTCTTTCTCTTGTATCGCTATTAATTATCCAATCTTCCATTTTTAAATATCTATTGAAATGTATCCCTAATTTAATATATTGATAACGTCCTGATGCTACTATTATCCGATAAGGTGGAACATATTTGTGTAATAAATGCCCATCGTTAAATAATTTAAATATTTTAAATAACATTGCGGTAGAAGTTAAATCAGTTGAGCCGGTCGCAAAATCTCCAGAAGCTTCCATATCTGCGGGTATAGTACAAATATTATAAACATTATATTCCTTGCCACCTATCACACGCGAAAGATATACATTATAAAAGTTTAGTATACTATGACCCGCAAAAGATGGATTGGCAAGTGTATTTATTGAAATATTTTTTGGGCTATAATTAATTTTTAATTTAGTATCGTTACGATGTTTTATAAATTCGGGAATTTCTAACGATGGATCTATTATTTTCATTACTTTCATTAGTTCATCTATATTTTCTTTCGTATATCTTGTTTTTGTTATAGGATTTATAAAAGGCTCTTTGTTATTTATACATTTTATTAAATAATTATAAAGCGATGGAGCATATATACATTCAGTTCTATAGTTCTGTCTAGTTGCCGTATATACTTTCAATCTTACCATAAGTTGAAGTTTTGCTAATGGGTAATTCTCATTATTTAATTCGTCGTTTGTTAATATATCTATCTCTTCACTACATCTATCAGCGAGTCCTGAAGCACTATCGCTATATAAAACATTATCATTAATATTCTCTCTTGTCATTCCAAATAAATCATTGTTTTGCATGAGAGTTCTTTCAGAACTTGAAGGAGATTTCCCCATATATGTTTTTAGTTCAACATAGGACATATTTTTAATTCTGTTATATTCTTCAATTGTAGGCAAAACCTTTCTATATTCTATCGCAAACTTTCTAATTACGGCATCTTTAATATATATAGGATCTTTTTGCAGTGCTATTGTTATCTCTTTACCACTTGGAAGAGTTATTTTAGGTTTTTTAGGAGGACGAGGGCTACTTCCTTGGGGATTACGTTCGTATATTTTTAGAGAATCTTCATAAGATTTTCTTTCATTATCATAAGCATCTCTGTGAGTTTTAAAAACAGCATAATCGGCATCATTTAAATAATTCAAAGTATTTAAATTTTTTTCTTTAAAAGTAGATATATCAATTAATTGTGAATACATAGGTTTTTTAATTTCTTCTAATTTTTCCTCAAAATCAGCAAAAAAATCTTCTAAAGGATCCGCAATTTGAACAAGTTTTTTGTCTGAAAAATTTTCAACTATACCAGATAAAGGGTCAAAACAATCACGAATATCATCAAGTATAACTTTATAAGAATTATATAATTTCAAAGCATTTGTTATCCATCCATCTTCGTTAATATTAGGGTCATTTTTATTTTGTTCTAAAAAATCAAGGATAGTAGTATCATTTACCGAAAATCTACTATTTTCCAAGAATTTAATAAAAATGTTAAAATTGGAATCTTGGTCATAATCTGCTAATTTATTTAAAGATTCTGGAAATTCAAGAGCCATATAATCAGTAAGTAAAAATTTATATACAAAGTTCTTATTATAGTGTTCAAATTCATATGTAATTACTTGCAAGTTTGACATTTTATCCGTAACAACATTACTAAATCTATTGCGCAATAATCCAATTTCTGTTTCGTTAATACTCGAGCTGGTAGTAAAATTATCTAAATTATCGGCAAGCATTTTACATATATAATAATTATCATATGAGACTTCAAACTGTAAATCATTTTTTTTAGTAAAAGTATAATAAAGTAAATCTATATCTCCAAATAATATGTGATTTTTTGGAAACATATTTCGAATATCATGTGTTTGCATCTTATTTTTTCTCATTATTTTAAAAGCCATTTGATATATCTTAAAATATTCTTCTTCCATCGCTGACATAGGAGTTCCTTTTGTAGGATGTTTTTCAGGATCATTACACCATCTTTGAACATCTTCGGGAGTTGAAAATGTTTTACTACGCGATACAGCAGCAGCAGCAGCATTTGTATTTGCTCCGGGGTCTCCTATATCTTTTAATGATATGAAAGAACTATCCGGAATATCCTTAAAATCATAATCGGCAAACTTATCAATATTAGCAGCTATCCATTTTAAAATTAAATTATATTGACCATCTTCTGTTGCTGTAATTATTTGTATTTTAGAATCATTTAATAAACCTGATATTTTTCCATCGGTTTTATTAGCGATTTTAATACCATTTAACCAAGATATTATTTTATTTTTATCTTTATTATATAATCTATCTAATGATTTATTAATATCTTTTTCTTTCTTTGAAATTGATGACATTCTATATAATTAAGGAGAATAAAATAATTATTTAATCACTTAGTATATGAAATTATTTATCTCTTCCGCATAATGTTTGAACATTTCAATGAATTCATTTTTAGTTGTAGAATCTTCTATCCAATTCTCAGCATCTCTATATTTATTAAAATGTATTCCTAATTTAATATAAGAATATTCGTCTGGATTATTATCAATTAGGACAAAATATGGTGGAGTATATTTATGTAATAATCGTCCATCATTAAATAATTTAATAATCCTATATAACATTATGCTTGATGTTAAATCAGATGAATTAGTCGCAAATTCTCCCGACGCTTCTATATCTGCCGGTATAGTACAAATATCATATATATTATATGTTATATCTCCTATTACACGATATAAATATATAGTATAAAAATTTAAACCAAACTTATTATATGTATCATATCCTATTTTTAAATCCTTATCATTTTTATGTTTAATAAACGCGGGAACTTTTAAAGAGGGGTCAATTATTTTCATCACTTTTATTAATTCCTTTATATGTTCGCTCGTATATTTAGTGTTTGTTACGGGATTTACAAAAGGTTCTTTTTTATTTATACACTTTATTAAATAATTGTAAAGTGCTGGTGCGTATATACACTCTATTCTATATTTCTTTTTATCCGGAGTATATACTTTTAATCTTACAATTAATTGTAGTTTAGCTAACGGATAAGTGTCGCTTTTAAATTCATCATTTGTTAATATATCAATATCTTCACTACATCTGTTAGAAATATCCGTTGTATCATCTTTATATAAAATATCATTGTATATTTCTTCTCTTGTCATCTTTAGCAATTCATTATGTTGAATTAACCTTTTTTTAGAACTTGATGATAATTCGCCCATATATTTTGCTAGTTCAAGATAGGACATATTTTTTATTTTGTTATATTCTTCGATTACAGGTTTAGCATTTTCATATTCTATATTAAACTTTTTAACTACAGAATCTTTTAGATGTATAGGATCCTTTTGTGCTGCTATTGTTATATTTTTGCCATTTGGTAATGTTATTGTAGGTTTTTTAGGTGGTTGCGGACTACTCCCTCCAGGATTAGCTTCATATATCAAAAGTTCATTCTCATATAATCTACGTTTATTATCATATTCCTCTTTGTGCTTTTTAAAAAAAGCGTAATTTTTATCATCTAAATAATTCAAAGTATTAATGTTTTTTGCTTTAAATGTTGAAATGTCAATTAATTGAGAATAAATTGGTTTCTTAATTTCTTCTAATTTTTTCTCAAAATCCTCAAAATAATAATCTACTGGGTCTTTTATATATTCAAGTTTTTTATCTTCAATATTTTCAATTATACCAGATTTTGGATTAAAGCATTTATTGATATCATTAAAGGTTATATTATAATGATTGTAAATATTTATAGCATTTTTAATCCATTCGGGAGCATTAGATTTTTTACTATTAGACATTAAATATTTTAGTATAGTTTGCCCATCTGCTAATTTATTACGTTCTAAAAAATCTATATACCATATGCCTTGTATATATTTATTATCATATTTTATTATATTTAAACAATGCGGATACCCATATTTTGACATATAATCAGTTAATAAAAATGAATCCACTAATTCATTTACATAATTATCGCATAATATTTTGATATTAGAAAGGTTTTTGGCAGAAGATGATGTCGGATTATCTGTATATCTATTGCGTAATATTTCCAATTCTATATCAATTTTATTTGTTTTATCCTCGATATTATCTAAATTTTCCATAAGTAATTCATATATAATTTGATTATTTTTCATATATAAATTTTCATAAGTAGGTATTAATTTTTTAACACATTTATAATGAACCAAATCTATATTTTTAAACAATAAATGATTTTTTGGCAAAACATTTATAATCAATTCATCATCTTTATAATGTATCTTTTTTTTATCAAAAATATCCTTATTTATATTGTATTTATTACTATTTACTAATATCTTATAAGCTGATTCATATATATAATAATATTCTTTGCCCATTATAGGAATTTGGGTTCCTTTTATAGGATGTATTTCCGGATTTTTACACCATCTTTCAATATCTTCAATAGTTTCAAAAGTATTTGTGTTTATATTAGCAGAAGATAATGATATAAATATACTATCTGGAACGCCTGTAAAATCATAATCTGCGAACTTATCACGATTATCTTTAATCCATTGTAATATTAAATCATATACTTCTCCGTCTATTTTGATTTTGGTAAGAGATTTCATAAATAAACCCGGTATTTTTCCATCCTTCTGATTTTCGGGTTTTTTAATTTCATCTAACCATTTAATAATTTTATTATTATCTTTTAAGTATATTTCTTCTAAAGATTTATTGATTTTTTCTTTGCTTAATGAAGTCATCTAAAAATACAATTCTAATATATCTATATATTAAAATCTTATTATCTGCTGAGCTGATTATCTGCTTAGCTGATTATCTTATAATAGTAAAGCATTTCAATAAAAATAAGTTATACTTTGTAGGGATTAAAAAGTGTAATTATTGATTTCTTGAGCGTAGTGTTTGAATCTTTCAATAAATTCATTTTTAGTTAATAGTGTCCGGTCTCTATTTGATTTTCTAAGCCAATTATCAATACTGCTAATTCTATTAAAATGTATATCAGGTTTTATATATGTATATTCATTTTCAGAATCAGGAATTTTAATCTTATATGGAGGTATATAATTATACAATAGACGCCCTTCATTGAATAATTTATATATTCTATATAACATAGTACTTGATGTTAAATCAGTAGAACCTGTAGCAAAAGTTCCGGTCGCTTCAATATCATCAGGTATATAACATATATTATATATCAACATTTCTTCACCGGCTATTACACGTGAAATATATACCGAATTAAACTTTAATGTGCGTACTGTACCAAATGATGCTTCAGAACCAATATCTTGTAGATTAACTACTTCTGTATTATGATTAATTTTCAATTTTGTATCATTTCTATGTTTTATAAATACAGGAACTTCAATTTTAGGGTCTAATATTCTTATTACCTTCATAAGCTCTTCTATGTTTTCTTGCGTATATTTGGCTTTTGTCACAGGATTAATAAAAGGCTCCTTTGCGTTTATACATTTTATTAGATAATTATATAGTTTTGGAGCATATATACACTCTGTTCTATAATTTTGTTTGTTTCGCGAATATACTTTTAATCTAACCATAAGTTGTAATTTAGATAGAGGATAATTCTCGTCATCTAATTCTTCATTTGTTAATATATCAATCTTCTCACTACATTTATCTGAAAGATCAGAGTAATCGTAAAGAATATTTTTAACAAAATCTTCTCTCGTCATAGATAACAATTTATTTCCTTCAATTAATCTTTTTTCAGAGCTTGACGGAGAATTGTCGAGATGTTTCTTTAATTCTTTGTAAGACATATTCTTAGCACTATTATATTCATCAATTATATCTCTGACCTTCTCATATTCTTCTCTAAACTTAGCTACCACATTATCTTTGATATGTATTGGGTCTATTTCTTTTGCTATAGTATGCTCTTTTCCCCAAGGAAGAGTTATCTTAGGTTTTTCTGGAGGCTTTGGAGAACTGCCATTTCTTGTATTTTCATATAATTCTCTATTTTCGCTATATTTTTTCCAAGCCTCATCATATTTATCTCTTACTTTTTTAAATGCTTTGTATTGTTCATTATTTAAATATTTTACATTTTCCTTTAATTTAAAAGTTGATAAATCAATTAATTGCGAATATATTGGGTTCTTAATTGCCTCTAATTTCTTTTCATAAACTTGAAAAAATTTGTCAAGCGGGTCATCTATAAGTATTAGTTTTTTATCTTCAATATTTTCTATAATTCCAGAATTGGGGTTAAAACATTCTTCTATATCTTTAATTTCTTTCTTGAACACATTATTATACATATATAATGCTTCAGATACCCATTCATAATCATCGTCAGATTCATCTGATTCATCTGATTCACCATCGTCGGATTCGTCAGATTCATCGCCTCTATTACTTTTGCTTTTCAGTAAAGTTAAATATTCAATAACAGTGTTTCCAGTAGCCATTTTACTATTTTCTAAAAAATCAATAAATACATAGCCTTTTAAATTTGTTAGTTTTATTTGTTTAATTCTTTCAGGATAATCATAATTAGTAATATAATCTGTTTCTAAAAAAGAATTAGTAATATCCTTTATATAATCAACAATTATTTCATTGATTACTTCAAAATTTGAATAGTTATATCCTATAAAATAACTGCTAAAACGGTTTTTTATTAAATTTTTTTCTATATCCAGAATGCTTTTAGCATCTGTATAATTTTCAAGAATAGTATTATGATCTATAACATTTCCACCTCGTGCAGAAACAAGTAATTCATACAAAATTAATCCTTTATCATTATTCTTGTGTAATTTATTATAAATAGGCTTATTATTTTTTTTAATACATGTATAATAAAGAAGATCCATATTTCCGAATAATAAGTGATTTTTAGGAAAAAGATTAATAATATATTCTTCTGAAAACGAACCTTCATTTTTCATAATGTTATAGGCTGTTTCATATATATCATAATATTTTCTACTCGTCGCTGGCATTTTTATAGAAGTTATTGGATGTATTTCAGGTTCATTACACCATCTTTGAACATCTTCGATTGTTTCAAATTTAGTAATTTTTACTTTTTTCATTTCAAATATATTAGGGTTTTCTTCAATTAAATATTTCCAAACTATATTATGATTATTTTTTTTCAATATTTCAATAGCATTTGGATTTGTAGACAAATGATTCCAATTTATTTTTTTAGGATGCTTTTTTAAGATTTCTATGGCATTTGGATTTGCTGATAAGATATCCCAATCTATTTTTTCATCTTTTGTTAAATTATCAAATATTGATTTGTTCATTTTACTTTCTTCTTCAATTCTATTTTTTATTAATTCAATAGCATTTGGATTAGCAGATAAATTTCGCCATTGTATTTTTGTCGGATTAGCTTTTAAGATTTCTATAGCATTAGGATTATAACTCAATATATTCCAATCTATATATTTTTCTTTAAATAAATAAAGAGGTTTTGGTGTTGTCATACTTTTTTCTTCATCAATTTTATCTTTTATTAATTCAATTGCTGCTGGATTTTTTGATAAATATTGCCAATTTATATTTTTACGATAAGTTTTTAAGATTTCTATAGCATTTGGATTTAATGATAAAGAACCCCAATCTATTTTTTCATTTTCAGTCAATTCTTCCAATTCTTTTTTATCAATTTTATCTTCTTTATCGGCTTTGTCTTTTAATAATTTAATCGCATAAGGATTAGTATTTTTTGATAAATTATCCCATTTTATATTATTATCATATTTTTTTAATAATTCTACGGCACCAGGATTTGCCGATAAGTTTCCCCAATCTAATTTTTTATAATCTGGTATAGAAAATATATTTGCAAATCCTATTTTATCTTCTTCTTCTGCCTTTTTTCTCAATAATTCAATCGCATTTGGATTTGCCGATAAATAATTCCATCTTATAATTTCGCGATTTTCTTTTAAATAATCTACAGCATTAGGATTTTTTGATATTTCATATTTCTTTAAATATTCTATAGGAATCCAATTAACTAATTCGTATTTTGAAATTAACTTTGATGTAGATACATATGTGCTTTCGGGAATTCCTGTAAAATCATAACCAGAAAACTCATCTTTATTATCTTTTAACCAATTTAAAATTAAACTGTATAGTTCACTATCTATTTTCATTAAAAATAAACTTGGTATTTTTCCGTCTTTCTGATTTTCTGGCTTTTTTATTTCATCTAACCATTTAATAATTTTTTTTTTATCTTGAAGGATTAATTCTTCTAAAGATTTAATAATATCTTCTTGATTTAAAGACATAAAAAATATAATTCTAATATATATAAATATATATTATTTTACTTGCGTGGATTAGTATATATAATTATTGAGTTCTTGAGCATAATGTTTAAACATATTGATAAAATCGGTTTTTGTCGTTGTTTCCCCATCTTTTAACCATTGTCGTGAAACATGATATCTATTAAAATGAATTGCTGGTTTAATATATCTATGTTCTCCTGGTCGTCCCGCAATTGGTATGCGATATGGTGGAGTATAATTATATAACAAGCGACCTTCATTAAATAGCTTGTATATGCGAAATAACATAACATTTGATGTTAAATCACTTGAACCCGACGCAAACTCTCCTTCTGCTTCTATATCCGCAGGAAAAGTACATATACTATATACATTATATTCTACACCACCTATTTTGCGAGATAGATATATAACATAATATTTTAATGTATCTGTTGTTCCAAATGAAGGATCGATATTTTGATATGTTCTTGACATTACTTTGTATTCAATTGTAAATAGTGTATCATTCATATGTTTTATAAATATAGGAATCTCCAATGATGGGTCTATTATTCTCATTACTTTCATAAGTTCTTCTATGTTCTCTTGGGTATATTTTGCTTTTGTAACAGGATTTATAAAAGGTTCCTTTGCGTTTATACATTTTACCAGATAATTATAGAGTTTAGGAGCATATATACATTCTGTTCTATATCTCTGTCTATCCGGTGTATATACTTTCATTCTTACCATAAGCTGAAGTTTAGAAAGCGGGTAATTCTCGTCATCTAATTCCTCATTCGTTAATATATCTATGCTCTCGCTACATTTATCAGCAAGTCCAGAATAGTCATATAAAACATCATTTGTAATTTCTTCCTTAGTCATAGCGAGCAGTTCGTTATCCCTCATAAGCTCTTTTACATAACTTGATGGCGAATTTGTTGAAACGTTTTTTAATTCTAGATATGACATATTTTTAATCTTGTTATATTCCTCGATTATAGGCAATGCTTTTTTATAATCACGTTTAAAGCTTTTTATAACCTCGTCTTTAATATGTAGAGGGTCTAATTCGCGCCCTATTGTATGATTTTTACCATTGGGCAATACTATTACAGGCTTTGCGGGTGGCTTAGGGCTACTTCCGTTTTTCCCTGTTTTTTCATATAACTCGAGTTTAGTTTCATATATTTTTCTATCAATTTCATATAAATCTTTAACTTTTTTAAACTCGGCATATTGTGCATTATTTAAAAAGAATGTGTTTTCTTTAGGTTTAAAAGTTGTCAAATCAATTAATTTGGAATAGATTGGCTTTCTAATTTTTTCAAGTTTCTTTTCAAACTCTTCAAAATACGGATCTAATGGGTCATTTATAGGTAGGTATTTTTTATTTTCCGGATTTTCTATTATACCTGTTGTGGGATTAAAGCAATCGTCAATATCTTTATAAACTCGTTTGCAAGTATTATAAATTTTTGATATATCTTCCATCCATTTATTATTTGAAGAAGAACTGCGTTCTTTCTGCAAATATTCTATAATTATCTCTCCATTTCCGAATCTGTTATTTTCCAATAATTGTATAAACCAATGAGATTCTTTGAAAGATAAATTAAACATAGAAGCTTCTTCTAATTTTCGCATTCTATCAGGATAAGAAAAAACATCAATGTAATTCTCATTAAAAAAAAATCCCATTAAAATTTTTTTATATTTTTCAAATGCATTCAACATATAATCTCCTTCAAAACAGCTTTTTATTAAAGCAACTTCTTGTTCAAATATTGTAGGCTTATCTATTGTCTCAAAGTGTTTTATGAATAATTCGCATATTTGCTGTATTTTTGGATTATTTTTATATATTTTATTATAAATTCTTAAATTTGTTTTAATATTATTATGATAAAGTAAATCAATTTCACCAAATAAGATATGATTTTTCGGCAATTTATCTGGGAAATCTGCGATATCTATTTTATTCCTTTTATACATCTTATAAGCCTCATTATATATATTTTTATATTCGGTACTATTTGGATATATAGGTGTCATATTAAAGGGATGTATTTCAGGATTATCACACCATTTTTGAACTTCTTCAATTGTTTTAAATTTAAATACTTTTGTATTTCTTAAAAACAAAAAGTCTTTATTGGGAATTCCAGTAAAATCGTAGTTGGCAAACTTATCCATATTGTTTCTAATCCATATTAAAATTAAATTATAAATACCATCGTTTTTCGCTGTAACAATCTGTATCTTAGAGCTATTAAACAATCCAGGGATTTTTCCATCGGTACTATTATATGTTTTTAATATATCTAACCAAGAAATAATTTTTTCTCCATTATTTACTTGATATAAATTATCAAGTAATTTATTTATTTCTTGTTCTCTTCTTGAAACCGAAGCCATTCTATTTTATTATAATATTTTATTATAAGAGAAATTTATTATATGTAATAAAAGTTAAAAAAATAATTAATTTCACGACATTATTCCAGATTTTGATGTAGATTTACGAGCTGATTTCGGCGCTGATTTACGAGTAGATTTCGGTACAGATTTACGAGTAGATTTCGGTGCTGATTTCGGTGCTGATTTCGGAACGGATTTTGGTACAGATTTTGATGCTGATTTCGGTACAGATTTCGATGCGGATTTTGGTACAGATTTCTGAACGGATTTCGACGCGGATTTACGAACAGGTCTTGGTTTAATTCTTACTATATTTAATAAACCTCTTTTTTCATCATCATAATGTTCTAATCGCGAAGAAAAATCGGTATTTAGGTCATTATTATTATTAGGTTTAGGTAGTACAAATTTATTTTTGCTGCTTTTACTCATATATTCTATTATAATATAATATATTAAATTATAAATATATATTAGAATATGTCTGAACAAGCTAAAACAAGCATTTTTAAAAAAGACAAAAATAATAATTTATCTAATAAACAATGTGTAGATTTTATTAAAAATTACAAAGATTTTAAAAATGGTATTGTATCTAAAATAACTAATCCAAAAACAGATAAACCTCTTAACAACGAAGATAGAATAAAATATATATATAATTACTGTAAGCAAAAACTAGGTATTGAAGGTAGTCTATCGTCTAAATCTACATCTTCTGATTCCAGCACTAATGAGATTATCTTAGATTCTTATAAAAAAGTTAAAGAAATAATATATATCCCTTTTAATAATCTTAAGGAAAATAAGGAATTAATAGCATCATTATTTTCAAAACCAATATCATATAATAAAGGTTTATTAAAACTAAGCGAATATCTTTCTAATCCTAATTCACATAATATTTATGTAAAATCTTATAATAAGATATTGCTTGAAATTAATGATATAATTAATAGTATATATAATAATCATAATCAGAATAATCAAAAAATATTAAAAAGAGGATATGGATGGGTTGAAAATTATAGCTATGACCCATTACTAATATTTGATACATCTCAAGAACATAATATACAAAATGCAATTAAAACATCTAAAATAATATTAACAAATATGTGGGTAAATACATATTATATTGATAATACGGATATTAGAAGTCGTGGATTAAATATAAATAATAAACTAATAAATAATTTGTGTAATATGTTATTCTATTCTCCAACAAATAAGAATAAAGCAGATTTTATTAAAAATTTAAATGATAATATGGAAAGATATATAGCGTTACAATTCATTCTTATTATAATAAGAGATGGAATTGATGTTACTAGAACATATAACTATAATAATATGAATCTTATAGAAAACCATTTGGAAATATTAGACTCTCTAATAACAAAAAGTATAGTTAATGTATTATTTAATAATAATAATAATTCACAATCTATTAGTAATTCCATAAGTTGGTCTGGTACTCCTAGAAGTTCTTCAAGTGGTCATAGTCATTTTCAATCTAAGGCAAATATAGATAGGTATAAAAAAACAAAAGCAGAATTAGTTGCCGAAATTACTGCGAATAATATTAATGATATGGATCCGTATCTTGCTGAAAGATGGGAAGATATGCCTCTAGGAAAACTTAGAAATGTTATATCTATTAAACATACTGAAGGTACCAATACATATGGAGTAGCATTTTACATAAGAACATTATATCAAGCCTGGAGAAATTCGGTTAAAGATAATAAACCTTTTAAAAATCCTTATACTAGAAAAGCATTTACAGATAATGATAAAGAATATATATTAAATTCTATGAAACTATTATATCCTAATATAAAGATGCCAAAAATAGGTAATGGAAGAAGTGATATAGTAGTAGAAACTAACAACAATGATGATGAATATGAAGAAAATATGGATTATAAATTTAACTATAAATTAGAATTAGAAAAAACAACAATATTAATTCATTTATTAACAATTAGTATTCCTTATAATTTTAATGTAGAAGTAGAATCTGCGTATATTCAGCAATATTTATTTGAAAATATAACATATCTTATAAAAAATAATAAATTATTTGGAAAAGGTATGCCTCTTAAAATTATACCGACATTAAAGGAGTATATAGGCAGAAGTATAATTTTTACTAGTGATGAGTATGATGAATACAAAGTATTTTTTAATTATATTAAAAATGCTTTATAAAAATGATAAATAAAATAATATTATACTTATTTTTATTTAATATAATCTTATAATATATTAGAATATGTCTACTGATGCTAAAACAAGTGTTTTTAAAAAAGACAAAAATAATAATTTAACAAATAAAGAATGTGATACTTATGTTAAAAATTACAATGACTTTAAAAAAGGGGCTGTATCTAAAATAATTAATCCTAAGACTAATAAAGTACTTAATGATGAAGATAGAATAAATTATATATATGATAAATGCAAGCAAAAACTGGGTATTAAAGATAGTCAATCACCAAAATCTAAATCTAAATCTAAATCACCAGAATCAGAAGATAATGAGATTATTTTAGATTCTTATGAAAAAGTCAGAGAGATAATATATATCCCGTTTAATAATCTTAAGAAAAATAAAGCATTGATAGCATCATTATTTAGAAAACCAATAGCATACAATAAAGGTTTATTAAAATTAAGCGAATATCTTTCTAATACTAATACGCATAATAATTATGTTAAATCTTATAATAACACTTTAGATGAAATTGATAATATAATAAATACTATATATAATAATAGTAGTCAAAATGATAAAAATATATTAAGAGTGCGAAATGGATGGGTCGAAAATTTTATGTATAATCCTTTACAAATATCTGAAATATCTCAAGTAACTAATACTGCTTATACAATAGCAAAAATAAAAAAATTATTAGTAAAAATGTTTAGAAATACAGACTATATAAGTAGTACTGATATTATAGCTTCTAAATTAATAAATAAACCAATAGAAGAATTACGTGATATTTTATTTTATTCTCCAACAAATAAAAATAGAATTGATGTTATCAAAAATTTAGAAAATAACATAGGAAGATATTTAGCTTTACAATTTATTATTATTATTATAGGAGATGAACTTGATTATAAAGGGATACGTTATTATAATAACAAAAAATATATAAAAATCCATTTGAATATCTTAAGTTCATTAATCACAAAAAATATTGTTGATGCATTATTTAATAATAATAATAATTCGCAATCTATTAGTAAATCTATAAGTTGGTCTGGTACTCCTAGAAGTTCTTCAAGTGGACATAGTCATTTTCAATCTAATGCAAATATAGAAAGATATAGAATTTCAAAAGCAAATTTAGTTGCTGAAATAACTCAAAATAATATTAATGATACGGACCCGTATCTTGCTGAAAGATGGGAAGATATGCCCATAGAAAAACTTAGAAATGTTATATCTATTAAACATACAGAAGGTACCAATACATATGGAGTAGCATTTTATATAAGAACATTATATCAAGCATGGAGAAATTCAGTTAAAGATAATAAACCCTTTAAAAATCCTTATACAAGAAAAGAATTTACAGATAATGATAAGGAATATATATTAAATTCTATGAAACTATTATATCCTAATATAGAGACGCCAAAAATAGGTGATGGAAGAAGTGATATAATAGTAGAAACTACTAGAAATTCTTATCTATGTGTGGATGGAATAAATTATCAAGCTGTCGATGGAATATATATTTCTTTTAAATATAAATTAAAATTAGGAATAGATTTTGAACCTCTATTAATTAACTTACTAAATATAAATATTCCTGAAAATTTTAATGTAGATGTAGAACCTGAATATATTCAACAATATTTCTTAGATAACATAACATATCTTATTAAAAATAATAAATTTTTTGGAAAAGGTATGCCCTTAAAAATTATACCAAAATTACATCAGTATATAGGTAAGAGTATAATTTTAAAAAAAAATGATTATGCACAATATAAGATATTTTTTAATTATATTAAAAATGCTTTATAAAACCATATAATACTCGTTTTTATTTAATATTCTAATATATTATTAGAATATGTCTGAACAAGCTAAAACAAGCATTTTTAAAAAAGACAAAAATAATAATTTATCTAATAAACAATGTGTAGATTTTATTAAAAATTATCAAGATTTTAAAAATGGTCTTATATCTAAAATAACTAATCCAAAAACAGATAAACCTCTTAACAACGAAGATAGAATTAGATATATATATGATAACTGTAAGCAAAAACTAGGTATTGAAGGTAGTCTATCGTCTAAATCTACATCTAAATCTACATCTTCTGATTCCAGCACTAATGAGATTATCTTAGATTCTTATGAAAAAGTTAAAGAAATAATATATATCCCGTTTAATAATCTTAAGGAAAATAAGGAATTAATAGCATCATTATTTTCAAAACCTATACAATACGAAAAAGGTTTATTAAAACTGAGCGAATATCTTTCTAATCCTAATTCGCATAATATTTATGTAAAATCTTATAATAAGGTATTGCTTGAAATTAATGATATAATTAATAGTATATATAATAATCAAGATGAAAATAATAAAACTATATTAAAAAGACAATATGGATGGGTTGAAAATTATATGTATGATCCATTAAGAAAACAAGGGTCGTCCCAAGCTCCTACTATACCCAATATTCAAAGTGCAATTAAAAATGCTAAAAAAATATTAACAAAAATGTGGAAAGAGGAAACATATTATAATGGTATAACTTATATCAGAGAGAGAGGATTAAATACATTTCTATTGGATGATTTGCGTAATTTGCGTAATATGTTATTCTATTCTCCAACTAATAAAAATAAAGCAGATTTTATTAAAAATTTAAACGATAATATGGAAAAATATATAGCATTACAATTCATTCTTATTATAATAGATAGTATTTACCAAAGTCCGTCATATAATTATGATAATAAGAAAACTATTAAAAACCATTTGGATATATTAGATTTGCTTATTACAAAAAATATAGTTAATGTATTATTTGATAATAATAATTCTCAATCTTTTAGCGAATCAGTAAGTTGGTCTAGTACTCCGAGAAGTTCTTCAAGTGGTCATAGTCATTTTCAATCTAAGGCAAATATAGATAGGTATAAAAAAACAAAGGCTGAATTAGTTGCCGAAATTACTGCGAATAATATTAATGATATGGATCCGTATCTTGCTGAAAGATGGGAAGATATGCCTCTAGGAAAACTTAGAAATGTTATATCTATTAAACATACTGAAGGGGCAAACTCATATAAAGTAGCATTTCATGTAATATCTTTATATAAAGCTTGGAGAATTTCTGTTAAAGATAATAAACCTTTTAAAAATCCTTATACGCGAAAAGCATTTACAGAAAATGATAAAGAATATATATTGAATTCTATGAAAATATTGTATCCTAATATAGAGATACCAAAAATAGGTAATGGAAGAAGTGATATAATAGTAGAAATCAATTATATTGGACAAGAAAATAGGGAAAATTATATATTTAAATATAAATTAAATTTAGGAAATGAAAAAAATATATTAATTAATTTGTTAAGTTTTAGTATTCCTTATAATTTTAATGTAGAAGTAGAACCGGCATATATTCAGGAATATTTATATGAAAATATAACATATTTAGAAAAAAATAATAAATTATTTGGAAAAGGCATGCCTCTAAAAATTATACCAGGGTTAAAAGAGTATATAGGTAAGAATATAGTTTTTTCCAGATATAACTATAAAGAATACAAAGTATTTTTTGATAAAATAAAAGATGCTATATAAATTGTAAAAAGAAAAATAGTATAGCATAGCATATACTATACCATACCAATTTTCCTTCTTCTCCAATCTACTTACTACAATTCATTTTTCTGCGCCTTTACAGTTTTACACTCTTAAAGATTTACATTTGATTATTATTGAAATCCTTCCAATCTTTATTGATGCTACGGCGATTCTTGAAAGAATATCGCGAGTCCTTCTTACGAATCATAAGAGTCTTGTCGTTTTTTACTGCTTCAATTTCATCTTGAAGCATATTATACTTACAAGAGCTTTTCGGATTCTTCATCTTATTGATAACGAACTCTTTTTCATACTTTTCGATGTTGATGTTGTAGATTTCTTGGTCGTTGATAGCGAATTGAGCGTTCATTGTGCTTCTTTGGTATATATTTATAATTACAAATAGCTATCAATTTTTATTTATTTTAGAATAAATTAACACATTTTTTTCCACCACGAAGACGCAAAACTAAATGCAATGTCGACTCCTTTTGAATATTATAATCTGAAAGTGTTCTTCCGTCTTCCAATTGTTTTCCTGCAAAAATTAATCGCTGTTGATCTGGCGGAATTCCTTCCTTATCCTGAATTTTGCTCTTAATCATATCAATTGTATCTGAGGATTCTACCTCTAAAGTAATTGTTTTACCTGTAAGAGTTTTCACAAATATCTGCATACTTTATTATATATAATAAATATATATTTATATCAATTTATTTTTACAAAGACTATACAAAGACTATACAAAGACTATACAAAGACTAATAAAATTTAGCTTTTATTTTATGTGTTTTATAAGACTATTATGATGTATTAAAAAACACTAGAATTTTCTAAAAATTGAAAAATAAAATTTGAGTACATCTCTCAATTTATTTTGTAATTTCTAAAAAATTTTTGAAATTTTTGAAAAAACAGAAAGATGTACTCAAATTTAAAATGAGAAAATTTCAAAATTCTAGTGTCTCAAGAAACGCTCTTATGAATCTCTAAATATATGCCAAAATTATTATGATATATCCTATATACCTGATATACCTGATATACCTGATATACCCTATATACCTGATATACCCTATATACCTGATATATCCGATATGTTAGAAGCGATAAATATATAGGTTATCCATAGCAATAGTGGTAATATATAAACAGAGGCATTAGAGTTTTCGCTCAATACAAGTAAAAATATAATATATGTTATTAGAATATAAATTATATTTAGGGATTCAATTTGGATACGATTCTTTCCGAGAGTTATGAAAGGATATGCCAATGTATATATAATTATTATTATAATAGCAACACAAGATATATTATTCCGCATTAAATAACAAGAATATCCCAAAAAGCCTATCAATATTGTCCAGATACTTAATATGATGTATTCTCGCGACTCTCCAGGAATCACAGAAGAACTCCCGCCTTCTAATAAGATATTATTGTATTTCATATAAAAGTTAATAGAAATCAATAAGATTACGGGGATAAGTATAGATAAATATAATACAATATTCATTTAATATTATATAATAAAAAATATTAAGTCAATAGCTTTTTCTTATTAATTTCACTCGGATTCCACGAAACATATATCATATTTATATTTGGTTCGGGAAGTATTTGAACGAAGAAGCCATTATTTCTCAAAGATTCTACTATGTATTTTACACAATCTTCTATTTTATATAGCGGTTTGCCGTATATATAATAAGGTATCTCGTAAAATATATTCATTCCGCCAATAGTTGCCGTATTCTTAATTTTTTTATGACATATATTAATTATATTATCAAAAGTAACATATTTTGAAAGTTCCTTCTTATCTTTCAATGTATATAGTTCTGCTAATGATATTTTAGGAGGCATTGATTTAATATTTATATATATTTTTTATATAATGTTATATATTCGTCCGATAGATTATAACTCCTTAATTTCATTTTTCTCTAATTCATAAGAAGATAACATATTGAGGTTTGTATATTTTACATCTTTATTAACATCCAACTTGACATTCTTGAGACCGGTTCTAAATAACTGATTTATAGCGTCGGCTTCAAGGGCATAATTATAATATTTTAAGTCGCCCATCTTAATAACTCCTGAAATATCATTTGGATTATCAATATTATATTTATTATCATCATATTTTGCTGTACTCATATCTAAATATGGTAAGTTTTCATTTTTCTTTTGTAATGCTAGTTGTTCGGCTTGCGGAGTATCATATTTCATATTAAAAATTGGGTTGATATAAAGGGGCGAATTGTTATTCTTAAATGTCGCCGAATATATATCTTGATTACTACCATATATGGTCTCTAATTTATTTTCAAATACAAGCAATCCATTAATATATATTCTACATATTGCGCGATTTTTAGTCAAAATATTATTATTATCAGCAACTTCCTTCATTACAATTGTAACCATAAACCATTTATTACTAAACTCTATATCGTAGACTCCTATCATATTTTTATTTCTATCCCACCAAAGATCATTATTATCAACACTGTCGCATCGGTTATATTTAGAATTATTTTGATATGAATCAGGTGATAATATATTATTGTAATCTACAGCTAAATTTTTACCATCGTAGCTTAATCTAACAAGCGGATTTTTTGTAAGTAAAACAGGATGTTTTGTACTAGTACTATCACCGCTTCTATACATACAATTATAGTTAATATTATTATTGTAATAAACGATCTTCTCGCCTTTTAAAAATAACAATATGTCTTTTTTATTATCATTTTTCAACTGTTGTATTTTACTCTGATCTACATATAACCAAAAGTTATAAGTGTATTCGGCACCACCTTGTTGATTTATAGAAGGCGAAATATCTCTATATTTTTCGTGAGCTCTATTCTTCGTATTATATTTCAATTCTTTTATATCGTGAAAATCTATAATGCCATTAAAAATCTCTGTCTCTTTTCTAATATCATTATTTCCTTTAAACATATGATGTAATTCAATAAGATATATATTGTAAGCGACATATCCCATTAACAATAATATTATTAATGCTATAATAACTTGGGTTACAGGGTTATACTCCATAATTTGTTTATCTCTATCTATTTAAAATATGGAAATAAAAATAATAATTTTATAGGTTTATTGCATTTATCCAATTGTCCGGATTATTGTTCTAAAGTATCAGAACCTTTAATTTTATATATAGGGTTTCTTATTCCGTATGCAGATAATCCCATAGAAGCTAAAACTCCTTTCATCGGCCCAGCGCTATACTCCTTGTATATATCGTTTCTATTCATATCATAATTAAATATGCTGAATTTACTTACTAAACCCGAAAATCCATACATTGTGCTTCCTACCTTATCACCACCAATATGTAGCTCGCCCTCATTATTTAAGTTTAATCTGCTGACATTTAGATAATCACTCTCTGTATAATACGAGCGATTGCTATTTTTATTGTTCAGGTCTTGTACTGTTTGGTTGTTCTCTGTTTTTAAATAGTTGCCATCTATAAATACATTAAAAGTACCACCGCCAATATCATTTATTACAATACCGACATGTACCCATCTTTGTAAAGGTATATATTCAATCTCTACACCAGTTACTATATTTTTATTACTAACTAAGAATTGTCTATCCGAAGAGCCGTATTTAATATCTGCCACATCATCTTTATCGAGCGGGAATCTCACTTGTATTCTATTTCTATCCGTCACCAATCTAATATATATAGTTGAATCTCTAACCGCATAATTATCGCTTGCATTTTTCTTTGCTATATGAGCAATATGTCTATATTGACCAGCTGCCGCATTTATATCAAATATATATATCCAAAAGCAATATGTTCTTTTGTTACCATTCCCACTTTCTAATTTTTGCGTAAATGGGAATACTCGGTGTTCAGTACATATTATTGGCATTTCGGTTCCTGGTATTAATATTTTTTGCTGATTTATAACTGTGTCAGTTATAATATAATATAGGATATAGCATACAAATGCCGCAATAACAAGAAGGACTACTATAAAATATAATGAACTCGAACTATCAGACATAGCATTCATTATAGCATCTTTTGTATTTTCTATCGATACATTACTAACGGCTTTTGATACTATTTGAGTACTAGCAGATATAGCCTCAGACCCTTTATTTACTACTCCATTATTCATTATACTTTCCTTAGAACTGCTTACAAAATCAGATAAACTATCTTTGACATTATCAAGAACCCCTTTGTTAGCTTCAGCAACTACCTCGCCCATATTTATTTGATTATCTATTTAAAGGAAATAAATTTTCTATTGCATAAATTAATATGATAGTTTGAAACTTGATATAAAGGAAAATTATTACATTTATATGTTTGCTTGATATTCTTTTTCTGCAACGATAAATAGCTTAACATTTTAGTGAATTTTCCTATATTTGATATGGCTCCCTTTTTGTATTTTAATAATGATAAATAATAGACATTTGAAGCAAAAATTGTAATACAAGCCTCGTTATTGTTTTTAAACATATAATAATCATATAGACACATAATTTCTATAAAGTTCATGTAATAGTCAATCTTGTTTTTTAGCGATATTTTGCGATTTTCCAATTCTATTATAATATTTTCGTGAAATTTAAGAGGTATCATCCACGGATCTTTGTTAATTATACGGATAACCTGATTTCTGTCAAATATATTCAAGTATAATATATTAATATCACAATCATTCTCTACGTGCTCTTCGTATAATATATCTTCATTATTTTTTTTGACATCACAGAATATTTTCTCCATATTGCCATTTGAAATATCATATAAATGCCCTAATTGTTTCTTAGAATGTATATCCCCATTGACATCATTATGCATCATATCTATTACCTCTTCTTTTGTAGGAACTATAATATCGTATATTTTACAGTTTTTCTTGATATCTCCTATCTTTTTAATAATCTCATTATTTGATATACATATTATAGGAATGTTTTTAAATTTACCATCTGTTAATATTTTAAGCAACGTCGTATTAATAGTTTTATCTGATATATAGATACAATCGAAATTATCAATTACAATTACCTTGTTTCTTATGTTTCCTGTTAATACTTGTAATAGCGATGATGTAGCACTTTTAAAAATAACATCATTTAATTGTTCGGAATTAAAGCAATTATTGTTATTAATACTTATAATCTCATAATTTAAATAATTGCATATTTTATTTATCGAATATGTTTTGCCGACACAAGTTTTACCTGTAACTATAATACAGCTGTCTGTTGATATCTTATTTTTATAATTGAAATTGCGTAACCATGATATTATACTACGATAAATCTCTTTATTACCACACAATTCTTTCATAATAGCTTCATCTCTTTCATTGTCATTCTCTGGAATTACAAGATTGTTTTCAGTATTATTCGCATTTTCTTTCCTAATCTTACTATTCTTCTTACTATCCTTCGCATTATTCATATAATTATTATATATTTTAAGTATTAAGTATTAAGTATTAAGTATTAAGTATTAAGTATATATACATTCTATTATTAATACAGCAATAAATAATATCAAAGCTAAAATTGGCAATAATAAAATTACCGGCATTATAGTAGTTTTCTCATTATTATAATATCCAAAGGATTTCATTTCGCCATTAGAATTAAACATTAAGCTCGGTTGTATAGTAAATATTAATATTACAATTAACAAATATATAGAGAGCGTTATTATTTTTCTAGAAAACATTCTTTATCTACTATTTTAATAAGGAAAGAAAAAAATGAATTATATATTATTAACCATTATAATATTATTATCACTAATAACAATTTATTTAATATACATATCATATATTAAAAAATGCGAAGAAAAATTCACAGCATACAAAACAGTATATATTAGCGATAATATAGATAACCTGAATGATAAAAATAATACCAAAATAATAGCTACAACAGCTAATACAGCTAATACAGCTACAACAGCTACAACAGCTAATACAGCTAATACAGCCGATAGGGAAAAACAAGCTACATTTGCTATATCAAGTGATATTATGGTAAAATCTATAGATTATATGAAAAGAAATAATCGGATTACGAGATATATATTAGGAGTAAATACAGATGATTATAAATTATTAATAGACCCCTACATAAATAAGTATATCTTAAATAATACTCTTAGTAATACTGAAATATATAAAGATGGTATATTTGTATTTTTGAGCCCTACAAGGTTTGGTATAGAGGAATGTATATGGAATTTTACAAATAAGATAATAGCATATATTTATATGAGCGATTATTTATTTATTCAAGCACTTATTAAAGCATATAGACAAGATATTAGAAAGATACGATTACGTAAAATTAAATTAGAAGATTTAAAGAAAATGGATAAACAGTTTGATTATTTAATAACATATGTTGTTATTGGAAGCGAATATATGGAAAAATTGAAATATTCAAAATATTTTATAACAGGTCTAAAGGATATGGATATATCCCGAATAAAAGCGTTTTATCCGGTAATTAAAGAGAATTACGAAAGCGTTCGATTTTATTTTAACAAAGACACAGAAGACACAGAAGATATAACATATGATTTATATTTAAACAATGATAAAATGCTTCTGCCTATTATGAACTATGATATAATAGGTAATATAGAAAACTTCATAACAAGATTAGAAATGCCAAAGGATTATTTGGAAGCAATTGATGAATCATATAATGGTAATACAGAGTCCGGAAGTGGCAGTAGCGGAAATTACGGCTGTTATGGTAATAATAAAATTGTAAATAAGTTTGAATGTGATTCATATTATACAAAGGAGGGAAATCCAAAGAGCTATTATAGCATATGGGATAAAAAATGTGCCACAAATGAAGAATGCCCTTATTATAAAAAAAATACTAGATATGAAAATAGCAGAGGTGGATGTATTAACGGAAATTGCGAGCTTCCCATAGGTGTCAAAAAGATAGGCTTTACCAAATATAACGACGATGATTATAATAGACCGCTTTGTTATAATTGTCCGGATACAACAGATTTAAATTGTTGCGCAAATATTAAAGATATAATTGATAAAAATGGTGTTGCAATAAATAATGATTATGTATTTAAAAATGATACAGATGACAGAAAACGAAATAATTTAAATACATTAATTTCATTATTAGATTATAGAAGTATATAAAATAATCTTAATCTTGTATATTTTACAATTCTATCCAAGGAATATCAAAAGATTTTAGATATGATGACGATGACGAACAAGACAATGTCGGAGATGCTTGGATAGATGAATAATCAAGATGATACAATTCAGACTCTAATTCCAAGTCAAAACCGAAATCCCAATCCCAATATATCTTTTGAGGAATATACTCGTTATTATTGAAATCCTTCAAGTCTTTGTTAATAATCCTAAGATTTTTAGGAGAATATCGCAAATCTCTCTCGCGAGTAATCAAAATTTTATCCTTCTTTTTATCATCATTATACTTGCTATACTTGCTCTGCTTGCTATACTTGCTCTGCTTGCTATACTTGCTCTGCTTGCTAACTCTATCAATATTTATGGAGACATCATCATACTTATCAAAATTACAGCTCATATTTAATTTGCTAGATTGATTTAGTAATTAGCCTTTGTGATTGCTCAGTGATTATATTTAGATAAGATTCCTATCAATTTTTATATAATTATATACATATATTATAACATTTTATACAATAAATATTAGAAAATTATAATGGGGGTATATGGGCTAAACCATTTACAATACAATAATTTCCTTATTAGATTATAGAAGTATATAACATATGAAAGATACTAATATTATATTTATATATAATATTATATCTATTTTTATAATAATTATCATATATTTTTTAGTTATCCATAAATATTTATTAAATGATATAGGATATGCTAAGAATTCCGGTAAAGACATTGAATATTTTAGTATGAAAGATGCCGATATACATTATAATAATAAGTTTAAATATATTCCCTCAAATACGAGAATTATGTATGAAAATACGGGGGTATATCCTTGGAATAGACATATTATAAACTCAAGTATTCCTTATGATGTTAATGTTAAAAAAGAAGCAATTAATGTATATTATTACGAATATGATAATACTACATATAACGAAAAATTAAAAGAGGTTTTTAAAAACACTTGCGAGGATTTAATAATAGCTGTGGAAGGTAATAAATGGGGTAAATGGCAAAATCCAAAAATGATTAGAAATGACGATAATAAAATTAAGATATTACTCAGATATTACCAAGGAATATATGATTTTATTTATAATAAATTAAATACTAATAGTATTATGGATTTGCCTGGCGAAAGTATTAAAAATAATATTCAAATTGTCCATGACATTATGAATAATTATAGGCAACATAGTGAATATCCTGAATATTATATGTTTGATATTGATATGATATTATATAGGGCTGGCAAGTTTCAAGGGAAACATATTAAGGCCATTGTTGTTACAAATGGTGTAGTAATAAACATCATACTAATAAAAATAATAGGTGTAATATCAGAGGATAATATCGTGCTATTCCCTTATAAAGGGCATGATATTAATACAAATAAGAACAGCAACTTTAACCAATTTGTTCCTATGAAATATGGTATGGTAGATAATGATACAAAAAATAGCAGAAAAAATACTTTTGAAATGAGCGATAACTATTTAGACAAGGAACTTGAAGATATTATGTATAAGAAATTATTGGAAGAAAATATTCCTGAAGACGTTGATATCAGCAATAATAACTTTATAGCATCTGCCGCTGAACTCAAAGCAAGTAAAAAAGACAGATGTCTATTATAACGGATATCTTAGGATTCTTGTAATTATTTATATCTTCTTGGATAAGCATATATACTATTGTATTGATATGGTGGTATAGTATATGTAATATTAGTATTTATGCTGCTGCCGCCACTGCCGCCGCTGCTGCCGCCGCTGCTGCCGCCAGCATTTAGTTTTGTATTATTTATTATATCGGTTTCTTCATCATCACTATTGTAATAAAATAGGCTCATTATGAAACGATCCATTATTTTAATTTTCTATATTATATATCGTTTATATATTATTTATATCGTTTATATATTATTTATATCGTAATATTAGATAAATAAATGGAAATTGATAAATCTCTAAAAATTATTCAGGCAAATATTAGACGAAAGATATCGCGAAGAAAATCTTCTTCATCTAAAAAATCCTCAAAATCGGTATTTATTGAAGATTATATTAAAAACAGCACGACTGAGAATGCCAACAAAATATCTAAGTTTCTAAAAAGCAAATTAATAGTTGATAAATATACACTTGATAATCGTGTCTCATATTTTAATTATATTAGAAAGAAATTGGATAAGATTAATGATGATGATTGCTTATATAAAAAGACATATTCTCACGGTGAAGGATATACTATTCGTGATATATTAAATTTAGAGAAGAAGATAAGCAGTAATAATTTTGGCGGAGAAATTTATAGAACTTCTGTCAAAAATGCTGTAGGCGTTTTTCCAATAGCAAGCAAGATTATGAAGAAAACTGATGATAATTTATACGAAGTTAAATTAATGTCAGATATTACACGAGATATAATAAGAAAAAAAATATCCAAGCATTTTCTAATAATGTATAAATCCTGTTTGTGCGAAAAAAAAGATTATAGTAATTCAAAAACAGAATTAGTATCTGTTAATGAAATAGCAAATGGCGACCTTAATATGCTAATAAATAATAGGGATGTTATATTTAACAAAGAATTATTATATAATCTAATGTTTCAAACATTTATATCTATTGGGACATTTCATAATTTAATTGCTCATATTCATAGTGATTGCCATGGGGGCAACTTCTTATGGCATTATAATAATGAGAAAGGCTACTATCATTATATCTTTAATGGTAAGAATCTGTATCTTAAAGCCTGTAAGTATAACATTATGATATATGATTACGCATTTTCTAAAAAAATTAAGAAGAATAATATAAAAAAAATAATGGATGATTATTTACTTATAATCCCAGCATTCTTAAATGAAGATTATGAGAATGATAAATCTTTTTCACCTGAAAGTGATGTCAAAAATGATTTAAATGAAATTATAGGTACTCTAATGAAAATATATAAAACAATGGGAACTGAAGGAAGCAAATCGAGTCCTAAAAAAATACAGAAGGATATTTTTAGTACTATTATAAATGAAGTGTTTAAGAAATATCAGCTCAATGATATGTTTATAACTGATTTTGATTCCGAAGAATCTCCTAAATTATTCAAAAAACCGCACAATATTATCAATAAAAAACCCTATTATATAAATATATAAATAGTATATTATAATTATACATTAAAAACATTAAAATGAAATTAATTAAAAGATATATATCTTTAATTGAAAGTGATAAAAAATATAGTATAGCCGGTTTAATATTAGGTTGTACTGGTTCTTATTATAGTGTCTATGCGAATGAGCATGTAAGTAAAATTATGTTAGGAGATTTTTCAAAAGAACGATTGTTGATGTTATTTTATTCTAATGTAATTGCGATGATTGCCTGTTCCTTGCGCGGTGCCTGTTTTACATATTCGCAAAACTGTATGAATATAAGATTGCGCAAGATTATATATGATAAATTAATTAATCAAAATACGCAATTTTACGAAACAACTCCTGTAAATAAACTCCTCGAATATATAAATAATGATGTGCGTATAGTATCTGACAGCATCTCTTTAAATGTGAATGTTATATCGCGATCTTCCGTTCATGTAATTGCTACTATATGGATGCTCAATAAAATATCGTGGAAACTTACTATAATTGCTTGCTTACTCATTCCATTTAATATGGCTATATCAAAGTTATATGAAAAATCTAATAAAATTATTATGAAAGGTTACGAGGAACTTAATAAAAGTGTAGGCACCTATATCCACGAAACTATATCGCATATATCTATTATGAAAACATATGCTGTTGAAGATATTTCAAAGAAAAAGCACAATACATTGAGTGATAAACAGCTTGGATATATATTTAGACAAACACTATTATATGGAGCAAATCTGCTATTAATCAGCAATTTGCCAACATTAACTACGATAGGTATTATAATGGCTGCGAAATATTTGAATAATACCGACGGACTTGTTTCATTTATTCTTCATAATCAAAGTCTTTACGAAAATGTTATGGCAATTATACAATATAATAATGAGTTCATTAAATGTAAGGAACCTTATAAGCGTATAACAGAATTGCTCGATTCTGATAAGAAAAACAAAGGATATTATATTCCGCTTGATAATACTTTGAAGGGAAAAATAGAATTCTCTAATGTATATTTTAAATACGAGAAGGCTGAGAGCAATTTAATAAACAATTTCAATTTTAAGATAAATCCTGGCGAAAAAATTGCTATAATTGGCAATTCGGGTTCGGGGAAAAGTACTATTGTAAAATGTCTTATGGGTATTCTTTCCTTAAACGGTGGTAAAATATATATAGATGATATAGATACAGATATATATGATAATAAATGGTTAAAAGAAAGGATTGGATATGTAGCACAGGACAGCATTTTATTTAGTGATACAATAGCTAATAATATTGCTTATGGTATTGAGAATCCGCGAAAGGAAGATATTATTAATGCCGCAATTCGCGCGAATGCTCACGAGTTTATATCTAAGCTTCCTGATAAATACGATACGCTATTAGAAGGCACAGAACTTAGCTCGCTATCAGGAGGACAAAAGCAACGCATATCTATTGCGAGGGCTTTGATAAGAAACCCGAATATATTAATATTTGATGAGGCAACTTCAGCGCTTGATCCAGAATGTGAGGAATTGGTTCAAAATACTATAAAAGAATGCTTTAACGACAAAAGCATAACTATGATTATAATAGCACATAGAAGGTCGGCTCTTGAATTAGCCGATAAAATATATAGATTTGAAAACTCTGCTTTGACAGATGTAACAGAAGAAATAAAGAATAAAAAACATTAAAAAAACGATAGGGAGATAGGGAGATAGGGAGATAGGGAGATAGGGAGATAAAGGATATGAGAGAAAACAAAAGATATAATATGTAGAATATGTAGAATATGAAAATATATTTTGTAAATAATATTAATAACAATAATCATAATGTTATTAAAGTAGCAACGAATAAAAAGAATTGCGATATTAATATTAGGAATCACCTAGATATCATAAGTATATCTAAGAAAATTAAGACATTATTGAATTACAATAATAATTTTAAGAAAAAGGTCATATTTAATTTGGAAAAATTGGATAATCGCTTTGTTGAAGCATTTATATATAGGATATTACAGGGGAATTATTATTTTGATAAATATAAAAAGATTACACGAGAAAGAACAATTTTTTATTTCTATGTTCCGCGAATAAGTTGCACAAATAGGAAAAATATTAATGAAATAATTAATGGTTCATATATAACAAGGAATATTATAAATGAGCCTTCTAATATAGCTACACCTGATAATTTTGCAAAACACGCAAAGTATATGTTTAAAGATATTAGAAATATCAAGGTTACTATATTTAATGAAAAACATATGAAGAAAATGGGTTTAAATCTAATCAATGCTGTGGGCAATTCTTCACAGAATAAACCGCGATTTTTAATAATAGATTATAATCCTTCGGGTCATTCAGGAAAAAAGACCGTATGTTTAGTTGGTAAAGGGGTTACTATAGACACAGGCGGATATTCTATGAAAAATCCAAAACATATGATTAATATGTATATGGATAAAGAGGGTGCAGCTATATCAATTGGTATATTATATACATTGGCTAAGGAAAAATATAAGAATCGTGTTGTATGTTTATGTCCTCTTGTTGAAAATATAGTATCTAGAGGCTCAATTAAACCCAATGATATTATTAAAGCGTATAACGGCCAAACTGTGGAAATTGTAAATACTGATGCCGAAGGAAGATTAATTTTAGCAGATGCTCTTACATATGCGTGTAATAAATATAAACCAGATTATTTATTTGATTTTGCGACATTAACTGGATGGTCTGAGAGAATAAATTGTCATAGTAGTTTTACATTTTTTACATCAAATGAACAAATCGCAAATAATATACAGGAATATGGGAATAAATATTGTGAAAAAAATATAAGAATCCCTGCGTGGCTTGAATATATCTCATATATTAAATCTAATATAGCTGATGTTAAAAATTCAGGATATGAATGTAAAAACAGTGATGGCTTAATGGCAAGCTTGTTTTTGATGAATTTTATACCAAAAAAATATAGAAAAAACTGGAGCCATTTTGATATCAGAATGTCCAACTATAATAATAATGTAAATATAGCTGACGGATTCGCAACATTCTACACAATTATAAAAAATATATAGATTATCCTATTGCCACCTACTCATCCAGCAACCTCTCATTTTTCTTTACTATACCTTACGATATTTCTATCTGGTATCTAATTTAGCGAATAAATCTTCCATACTAAGCCTGGCAATTTCATCTCTATTCAACGATTTCTTAGGAGATGCCTTAGGAGATGCCTTAGGAGATGCCTTAGGTGATGGCTTTGGTGATGCCTTAGGAGATGCCTTAGGTGATGGCTTTGGTGATGCCTTAGTACATGTATTTTCAGATAAATAATTTATACTTTAATCTAATTTATTATAAATTAGAGAAGATAAAACGGATGCAACTTAGAAGATGCTTTAGGTGATGCCTTAGGTGATGCCTTAGGTGATGCCTTAGGTGATGCCTTAGGTGATGAAGATTTTTCTGATATTTTTAGCGATGCCTTAGGAGATGTCTTGGGAGATATCTTAGGAGATGTCTTGGGAGATATCTTAGGAGATGTCTTGGGAGATATCTTAGGAGATGTCTTGGGAGATATCTTAGGATTAAATATGGGTTTTAAGGATTTTTCCTTAATATATTGCATTATTTCCCATTTAAAATTAACATTATCCATAAATGCTTTCTCATCTATATCTTTGACAAACTTAATAAAATCTAATATCATTTTCTCTAATTCTAAGAGATTATTAACAAGTCTTTCGTGTTTTTTTACTATTCCGCTATTATAATAGTCTATTGTATTTTCACTATTATATGATTCATAATATTCAGTATATTTTTTTGTTATTAATTTTTCATCTAGTACTTTGTCTACTTTGAATGTTCCAAATATCTTGTTTTCTTTATTAGTATGAGTTATCAAAATTTTTAATAATTTGTATGCTATATATTTATCATAACTAAGTTTTTTAACATTTATATTATATAGTTTTGATGCAGTATTATAATTGTCCTTAACAAACTCTATATTGATATTAGGAAATCTATTTTTAATATCTTGATAAGCACTTCTATAATCTTTAAGTAATTCTTCTAATGATTTGTATGGTAATATTTTACCTTTTAACTCTTTTTCAAATTTTTTTCTTTCTCTTCTTATCTCTTTTAATCTTTGCTCTTCCATATATTCTAATATATAATATTATTATTATCAAACTGTTTATTATATATTAGTAGTGTTGTTTTTTATTTTATCAGTTAAAGCCTTCATAATACATATAATAAGCAAAAAATATAAAAATATATAATATATATTACATCTTATATATTACACTACATAGAACCATATATAATGTTGTTAATCTCATTTTTTTGCTCGGGATGTTCTAGCATCATGAATAACTCTTCTTCACTCAAGAGATTAAGAAGAGAGATACACAATTTAGGAACATTTTTTTCACGTTGCCATTCTTTGGCCACCATTCCCATAATCTCTGTAGGTTTAAGTTCGGGATAAATTGCCTTAATCCTACGGAAATTGTTCTTCATATAAATATTGTATTTTGTAAGTTTTCTTTCCTTCTTGATACGCTTGTCAATGTTGATAACAATATCACAAAACTCATTGTTAAACTTGACAAGGCAATCAATTTTGGCTCCACTAACCATTATTACAATTAAAGTAGTGGTTTAGTAATCTAAATTGATATAAGACTTCTTATGCGGTTCTGCTTGCGGTTCTGCGGGTTGTGTTAAAAGCGACTCTGTGGTAATAATTTGTATTTTATTTGGTGTCAATTTTTATCCAAAAAATATAAAAATATAACAAATTTATCCCTTTTCTATAATTATCATTTCTAAATTAAAAATATATAATATACATCTTTTTTTGATTTTCTATTTTATATAGCTTAGCTAACCTATTTCAATTACCTGACTTAAACACGCACGCACCACAAACAAGCATTTTACTTCTTCTTATTCTTAATCGGGGGCAATGAATTGTTCTTTTTCTTGGAAGAAATTTCAGGCTCTTCAGTGGCTTCTTCATCAGGTTCTTCGCTTGGAAGCTTTGGTTGTTCCTTAGGCTTTTCCTTTACTTCTTTTTTTGCCACTACATCATTTTCTTCTTCATTATCTGATGATGGAGGCGATACTTCTTCAACCTTCATATAATTATTTACAACTGCTTCAGCGGGAGCCGAAGGAGCTTTGCCTGCTTTTTCTTCCTTATGCTTCTTCCATTCTTCAGCAATCTTGCCAAATCTTTCATTACTTGGCAAATCAGGAAATTTTTCCTTGATGACCTTTTGATACTCTTTAACAAATACTTGATATTCAGTAGGAGGCTTCTTTTCTTTTTCTTCACCGTTTTCATCCTTTGCCGAAGCTGTCTTTTTGCCCTTTGTCTTACCCTTATTACTCTTCATTTCTTCTACAGCATTTTTGAGAGCTTCCTTATGATAATTTGCTACTTCCTTCATATCATTAATGGTATCGGGCATTACAACAATCTTTTCCTTGTAAATAACGGAGAGAGTTTTGGCAGACATTGCGGTTTATGGGTAATAATCAATTTATATATGACAATCAATTTTTATGTTTTTTTGACATTTTTTTATAATAATTTTGATAAGGCAATTTTATATTTTCTAAAATTTTTAGAGTTATAAAGGGTATATCCAGAATATATAATAATATTATAATATAATAATAATGAGTATTCCAACTATGACATTTGAAAATTTAAGAGATAATATAGCAAGTCCAGAAAATGCCTATAGCATTAATAATGGTTTTAAGGGCAATAATCAGGGTATAACACAATTTACAACGACAGCAACAGATTTTTTAAATATGATTAATATGATTAATAAAGGAGGAAGTACCTCAACAGATAATGATTGTAATGATATAATTAATGTGCTAAATGAGGTTGATAAAAAAGCTTCCTCAATATATAAAAGTGATGAAATTAGAAGAGGTCTTGAATGAAAATATATAATATAATAATATATATTAGAATATAAATGATTGAAAATATTGAATTAATATTAATATCATTACTAATATTAATATTATCAATAATTAGCTTTCTTCCCCTAATTTACTTAAATTATGCCAAAGATTTAAATATCAATATAAATAAATATAATAACATATGTGATTCTAAAAAAAATATATATGATTCTGGTATTAATATTAAAAATACTTATATGTGGAATATGTGTAATCATCTATTTGATTTTAATGTAATTCAGAAGAACTTTAAAAATAAAAATAAAATAAAAGCAGATACTGATAAATACGATGATATTATAAATATAAATCGCGATCTAAGTATTGTAAATGGCGAATTTAATATTATGAAGGTATATAATGATTATTTACATAGCAGTATGCCTTTATTTATAGTAATATGGATATTTTTCATATTACATATTATTAACATAAGTTATAATATTAAAAATAAAGAGAATAACTTAAAATATGACTATTTTTTACATTCATCAATTTATATATTTTTACACGTTGCCGTAATAACAATAATATTTTCACTGATTCTTAAAAAGATAACAGAAATCTATGCTGATACAAAAGCATATGAATATATAATGCTTTTAAAAGAATTAGATATATTGATAAAAGAGCAAAAAACAGAACCAGCTTTTCCAAATAATGAGTTTATGACTATTATAAAAAAATATAGCGGAGACGATATTTCTTCTGTAACTGATATTATATTTACAAAAGATTTGATAGACGAACTTTACAATTTACATAAAAATGTCATTGTTAATAACGAATATATACATAATAAAAATGACTATAGAATAACGTTGGAAAACATAAATAACTTCAAGTATTATAATAATAAAGAGACGATAGAAAAATGTAATGAAGAGATAGAAGATGTGACACGTTTCACAATAGCATATTTTATAATATTATTCTTCCCAATCTATATGCTTTCGCAAGCTTCTAAATCAAACTTTACTACAATTGCCGTAATAACTATTATAGTATTCGTATTATTTATATCAGGCTATATTGTTAAAAAAAAACTTGAATAGATTCATTTTCTTTTTTTCTTTATACTTATTAAAATGCGTATCATTATATTTATCGTATTTATTATGATGATAATAATTTTTTTAAATGAATTAAAAAATATATCGGCATCTTTTTTTCAAATAAACTATATTAAAGATGTCGCTGATATTAACATTGAAAAGCATTGTAATGATATTTATTGCGAAGCTGAGACGGGAAGATTTAATATAGCAAAGAATAGCTATAAACTTCTATTGCCAAATGATTTATATAATACTAAAACATACTATTTTATGATATTGCTAATAATCATAATATTTTATATTAATACATTTTATAATCTTGTAAAATATAATAATTTATATTATCCTTACATAAGCAATGATGGTGGAACGGTATGTATAACGATAATTAAAAATATCCCATATATTTTTGCCTTCTTAACATTAGTACTAATAATAGTAATTCTTGTAGCGAGATATGCTCCTACTGAATTTGTGGGATATAGAAACTATTTCAATATAGACAATCCAGTCGTCAGCGATTTCAATACAACTTTTAATATAAATATTTTATATAATTATGTTATGTTTGTAATAGGATTAATATTCATCGTATATTTTATTAGCACTTATATGTGTAATCGCTATATTTATACATATCCGCAAAAAGCTATTGAATTGGCGAAAATAAATCAAAATATGAGTGCGGGCTATCTGATAATTACGATATTATTGACATATTTATTATTTAATATTATGAATATATTGCTATCCTTCGCTGATAATAGATATCCTAAATTGACTAATAATAACTATAAAGATATTATAGAAAAAAATTATAAACAAGTATTAATTGATAATATAGAATTAAAAAGAGAAAATATATTATACAGTTGTTATACGAATGATTTATCTACATTAGATATTACTCAAGCTAAAACAAAAGGATATGGGCACGATATAATATATTCAAAAGATAATAAAGAAGAAAATAGAAGTTATGGAATAACAGTACATCATAATACAGATAGTTCTGATACAAAAATACACGCTGTATTATATAGTAACATAGATTATCTTTCAAATATAGATCATGCTGATGATTACAAAATAAATGAAATAAAGGTTAATTATTATTTTAAATACATTTCGCCATTAATACCATATCTTAAAATTAAACCATTAACAGATGAAGTAAAAAGATATAAAGAAAGCTATGAATATAATTATATATTATATGAAAATGATATACATAATTTAAAAAATAATGTATATGATAATGATACAATTATAACTAAATACAAAACTGAAACATCATCAACATATGATGCCTATTATATGATAGATAATATACATATTGGCATTTTTAACAAAGATAATAGTATATTAAGTAAAATATTGATATTATTTGATTATATTACACCTACTACAACTATTACTTCTCCTACAACTATTACAACTACTACAACTACTACAACTACTACAACTACTACAGCTACTATAACTATTGTGCCAACTCCTCCTCCTATAAAAACTAAGAAAGATTTTGTAAAAGTATATAATGTATTACTTGATGTTCTATTATATTTTTGTATCAATGAAATAAATTATTGGATTGAATATGAAAGCAAAAAGATATATAATAATGAAAATTTAAGTAATTTTGAATATATAAAGGATATAATATATCCAGATTATGAGAAGCACACTATTTTATTGAATTTAATTAAATATCTAAAAAATCAAAGGGCTGATAGTGAAAAAATTACTGCTACTGCCTTTCTTGGTGGTAAAACTGCTATTGACTCATTAAAAAACAGATTAATAGTAGAAATAAATAATTATGCTAAATACGACAAGGCATCTTCTCTTAATAAAAAACCGTTTTTTGGAAAGGAATATGATATATTAAGCAATATTACAGAAATTAAGGAAAACTTCACAGCTGACATATCATATGGCTCACCTAATACATTTTATGAACAATATTTTAATATTTCAAATAATGATGTAAGTGCCGCTGATATAGAATATAAAATAGGAGGTTATTTCATAAAAAATTCAAAGAATTTAATATACTTTATAATACTAATTATAATTATAGCTATCCTATTAATAATATTTTTATACAGAAATGAGAAGGCATCATTAATGGCATTCTCTTATGATATAATGATGCCATTAATAATATTGTTAATATTTGTAATATATATATATTTATTTATGACTTTTAATACAAGTTATAATTTGAATGTAATATATGGCCTATTTGATAGTTCATATAAAAGAGATTTAAATGATATGAATAATCTTATAATACCTTTTATTAAACTTCATAGTAATACTAAAGATAAATATGATAAAGATTATTATGATTTATACATAATTACAAATGTTCTTGCATCCTTCTTATATAGCGATTCTAAATATGATGATGCTAAATATAAAAACAAATACAGTAAAATTCTAGACAATAAAATCATATATAGCAAAGAAGAAACAATAGATTATAATGAATTTAAAAAATATTACAGCGACCAATTTACAATTATAAATGATGAGTTTAATCAGGATTTTGATAAAATAAATGATACTGCTACTACTGATAAAAATCTTAAAAAATTATACAATTATATCAAAACTAATATAAAAAAGAATGGTTCGGTATCATACGATATAAAAGACATAACTCAATCTAATTATTTTGACTTTGTTAAAAGTTTTACAACATATTCTGATAATATTGTAAATATTATATTGATATGTTTAGAATTATTTGGAAATAATAAAGAGGCTTATAAAAATAGTAAATTTGTTAAGGAAAACTTCTATTTTGAAAAAGATAATAATGGCAATTTTATACCTCATAAGTTTAGATTTATTGAATCAGTATTTGACAAAACTTATGTAAGACCCAATCCAATTGTAATAACTATCAAAAATGAAAATCCAGAAATCAAAATTTATATCACAAAGGGAGATAAACGAGAAAAAATAAAAGAAATTGTTAATAATTATATGAATATCCTTTCGCTATTCCAATATAATTATATGTTAAGCGAGAATTATATAACAACATCACAGGAAGTTAAAACAAATATATTTACAGATGCAAAAGACAGAGGATATGGAATTGGAAAAGATGATGATGACTCTAAAAATAAAACATCACAAAATTATTTACATAAATATAAAAATAAACGACTAATTTCATTAATATCTAATACAAAAGGTTTTGATAAAGCCTTTGACAAAAAGAGCTTCGTATTGGTACAAGATACTTTTAAATATGCTCCTGCTTCTGGTGCTTCTGGTGCTTCTGGTGCTTCTGGTGCTTCTGGTGCTTCTGGTGCTTCTGGTGCTGCGGGTGCTTCTGGTGCTTCTGGTGCTGCGGGTGCTTCTGGTGCTTCTGGTGCTTCTGGTGCTTCTGGTGCTTCTGGTGCTTCTGGTGCTTCTGGTGCTTCTGGCGCTTCTGGTGCTTCTGGTGCTTCTGGTGCTTCTGGTGCTTCTGGTGCTTCTGGTGCTTCTGGTGCTTCTG
>JACCDP010096291.1_pt1 | contig 46857 bp, 38 predicted proteins | sample 7445841 | NCBI WGS metagenome assembly JACCDP01 (sample SAMN15323441, study PRJNA562643) | freshwater metagenome | isolation source: river surface water | place: USA:Blue River Watershed | collected 2017-08-17
CAGCGCAACCGCTCAACAAGGTGGCACGTGTTGGTGATGCTGTTGCACTCGATCCTACGCATGCGCAGTTGCTGGTTGGTCGCTACAATGCGACGGTGCCAACCAACATTGAGACGAGTTTGCATGTCTACGATATTCTGCCGCCTGCTGGACTGCGCCTCCGTGGTGCCACGAATGCGGTAACTGGGGACGGAGTGGTGCGTGGGATTGCGGCGGATTTTGGTCAAATCATAATGGCAGCCGGCATGTCATTCTCACGGCTCGGTGGCTACGGATTGTTGGCACCGACACTGACGCCGAGCGAAACATTGACTCCGAGTATGACCAAGACCGCATCTCGTACATCGACGGAGACACGGACAGTGACGTCTACCATCACCGTCACGCTTTCGCCGACATCTCAGCCAAGCAAGAACCGCATCGAAGCCGGTAATAATCATACCTGTGTGATCGATTTCCTCGATGTGGTGAAATGTTGGGGGGATGCCGCATATGGTCAGCTCGGCAATAATGCGACGACACCGCAACCGTTACTGGTGGCGGTCAACACGGTGGCTTTCACGGGGGTTCGTCAAATCGACAGTGGCTGGAATCATACGTGTGCCCGCAACACGGACAACACGATGGCCTGTTGGGGGGAAAATCCATACGGAGAGCTTGCAGACGAAGGAACTGCCGATTTGCTACTACCTCAGTTGTCGAGTGTGGTCAGTCACACGTTGCAGGTAGCTGTGGGGTGGCATCACGCGTGTGCCATTAACACGGCACGCGCCGTGCTGTGCTGGGGTATGGGGACCGCAGGTCAGCTTGGGAACGGGCTTGGGGCATCGAGCAATCTACCACAGGTCGTCTTTGGTGTCATGGATGCCCGCCAAATTACACTCGGCGCCACGCATGCGTGTGCGGTCACTGGGGCTGGTTGGTTGTACTGCTGGGGTGGGAATAGCTTTGGCCAGCTGGGTACTGGAGAAACAACTAACAGGTTGAACGCACAAGGCATTATTAGTAACGTCATTAAGGTTGCCACATACGAGAATACAACGTGTGTTATCTACGGAGCTGCCAAGTACGTCTTCTGTGTGGGTGATAATCAGTATGGTCAAGCAGGGACTGCACCTAGTGCTAACCAGATGGCATTTACCGCAGTCATCACATCAACTGGTGCCGCACTTGCTAATATCGTGGATATCGAGGTAGGTATGAATCATATCTGTGCACTCGATAGTGCTGGTCTCATGTACTGCTGGGGTGATAATTTCTATGGTCAGAGTGGCTCATCGCTCTCATCACCAAATCGTGCAGTATTAGTAGCCGGACTTTCTGGAAGTGGAGCACCCAAAGTCGTCGACATGGCGCTCGGAGAAAACCACACCTGTGCACTGCTTGCCAACAACACGGTGAAGTGCTGGGGGCGCAACGACTACGGTCAGTTGGGTGATGGCACTACCACCGACAGTTCGATACCTGTGCTTGTGTTTGGGCTAAACTCAATGCTTCCCACACCAACACCATAGTGGTGGATGCCAGTTGTATGCGTGGAGTAGAGGGGTGGGTGTTAGACCCGCCCCTCTGCTGTGTCTGCACTAAGTTCCCACGTCTCTCCAGCCTGCAATGTACGTGTCAGGAGCTGGTCGGGGTGCCACGGTGACCACACCCGGGCTGTGCCGCCACGCTCGCTGTGGATGTGGACGTGGGTCACCTGCCCAGCGGCACAGCCGGCACTCACCAAAAAACCGCCCACGGCACGTAACTGCACAAATTCACAGGCTACCGTGGTATCCCAGTTGGGAAAGAGACGAATCTCGCCGGTATAGCTCTGCAGCACACATTCGTTGATGACTGCTGGCAAGGCAAAGTTTTCTAACCAAATTCCCATCGGTGCCATGAAATCAAAGGGCAGATCATCGCGGTAGCGTCCATGCACCTGCAACACCATGTCGGTGCAGGTGCCGTTGGGGAGCAAACAATAGGCGATCTGGCGTTTGAACCGTGCCATATCCAACATGCCCATGCGTGCATATTGCAAGTTGAGAAAGACTAATTCATTGCCACCTTCGTTGCGTTGTTGACGTAACGTGCGAGCAGCGATGGCATATTCGTCAGGGGACGAATGCAGACCGTGCTCTTCGCCGGGGAATATGGTGGTGGTGCTGGACGGCACGTTGTAGACCACCTCAGGATGCTCGTGAGGCACACTCACAAACACTGGCCCATCTGCGGTCTGTGCAGTCGGATAGCTAGGGAAATGTGCCAGGATATCACGTACAGCTGTCACGAGTTCTTGCTCTTGGGCTTGGATGTCGAGCACGGTGACAGCTTCGAGAAACGCTTTGAAGATGAATTTGGTCAACGTCAAATCCACAATACAATCGGCGTTTTTGTGGAGCCCGGGGGTCAGCCCGTACAACTCGGGCGAGACGGTGGGAAAGATATGGTATGTGCCGTCCCATTGCGCCTCGGGGCGTTGCATGTAGTCAACCAAAAACTGCACACCAGCACGGATGGGTGAATAGGCGCGTGTGCGCAAGAACTCGACGTCCATGCTGTAGGTGTAGTGCCACCACAGGCTTTGCACCGTCCAGGGCGTTTCGCAGATTTCCCAGCCCCAGGTAGGTACCGGGTAGGGCATGACATTCATGGTGGTGGGGTAGGCGGAGTGTGGGTAGTAGGCGCCCCGTAGCCCGTAGTAGTCTTTGGCCCATTGCATGCTGATGGGCATGATGTGGTCGACCAAATTGACGTAGGCTTCATGTTTTTCGAGATGGTTACTCGAAAAACAGAGCCAGAAGGGTTGTTGCGTGTTGTAGTTCATGTGGTAGTCACCATGCCAGGCGTTACCGATGGTGCGGTAGCTCCAGTTGGCAAAGAGTCCTGGGCAGGTGTGCTTGGGCGATACCGCACAATTAAAGAAATACAAATTGCGGTACCAGGTCTGTTCAAGCAACGTGTCAGCGCTAGTAAATCCCGATTTGCGCCAGTATTCGGCCCAGCTAGCGCAGCTGGTGGTGCTGGCAGCGCCATACTGTGCACTCGTGGGAACAAGGGCAGCATGACTAGGGAGCTGGCTAGCCAGCCCGTGCACCAGCTCGACGACCGCCACAAAGGCATCGTGGTCGTGGAGTGCACGTTCGAGTGGGTCGATGGGGCGTGGCGTGCCGTAGCTGGTTTGTGGCTGCCAGGTGGTGCACTGGCTCGACAGTGCGATGGCCACACTCACGGCACGATCGTCGGGGTGGGGTGGAATGGTGTTGTCAGACTGGATGCGGGTGGCGTGGAAACTTTTCCAGTATTCGTCAGGTGGTAGAGATGAATCAGATACCCCTGTCTGACTGGGTAGGTGTTGGGTGAAGCCGATGCCATGTGCATGCACCGCATAGTGTGGGAACTCGGCGGGGGTGGTGGGGTCGGGCAGGATGCGGATGCGTTCAAAGGGCGACACGACAGGGTGCCCATCCAGCGAAACGGTGCGCATCCAGACGCGGTCATGGTGCTGGTCACAAAAAATCTGCAGGAGCAGGTGGTGTTGGGTGATGCGATCAATGAGCTGGATATCACAGCGCCCATCGGCGATGTCGAGGTGGTAGCCGAGCACTTCGGCACGGCGGCGGTCGAGCCCCAACAAAATGGTGCCACACGGGAATGGGCGCGGGTAGCTGGCCAAGTAGTTTTGTTGCATGAGGTCGGTGTAGGCCTTGTACCAGGCGTCTTCTTCGAGGGCGCCCAGGTCAGCAGAGATGGCCTGCACTTTGGCAAAAATTTCAGCAAATGTACCAATCTCGGCTTGGTGATTCTCAGCCACACGGATGTCCCACACGCTGTTGTGCCCGAGATGGAGCATCACACCATCGGGTCGGGTAGTGACGCAGACGCCGAGACCACCGTTGCCAAGCAGTGCGCCTGCAAAAAAGTCGACGGCTGGAGTGTCACGGGTAATTGCGTGGAGTCGGGCACGTTGATATGAGTCAAGCATACATGGTACTCCTGTGTGTTGCATTGAGATAGTGCTATCATACCGTATCGTTTGACGCTCGTACACACCTTTGCTACGATGCGCATACAGTGATTGCGTGCACAGGAGTATGATGATGACCAAGATTGCTTTGATTGGAGCAGGGAGCGTCGTGTTTACGCGCAACCTGTGTAGCGATATACTGCTCGCGCCGGCCTTGCAGGACTGTGAAATTGCCCTGATGGATATCGATGCCGGTCGCCTCGATTTGGCGCGGCAGCTGGTGCAGACACTCATCGACCGCCGCGGACTCAAGGCGACTGTCAGCGCCACTACCGACCGCCGTACGGCGGTGCGCGGCGCCAAGTATGTCATTACCACCTTTCAACAGGGTGGATTGACCGCCTACCAAATGGATATCGAAATCCCACAGCGCTACGGTGTCGAGCAATGTGTGGGTGACACACTGGGACCTGGTGGTGTGTTCCGTGCGTTGCGCACCATCCCCGTGCTCCTCGGGCTATGTGACGATATGACTGCAGTAGGGCACCGTGATGCCATGTTGCTCAACTACGTCAACCCGATGGCTGCCAACTGCTGGGCGGTAGATGTGGCCAAGGGGACGCCACACGTTGGTCTGTGTCACAGTGTGCAGGGCACGAGTGAAATGCTTGCCAAGTGGGCTGGGGTCGCCTACGACGATGTCATCTACCACTGTGCGGGCATCAACCATCAGGCATTCTTTTTGCGCTTTGAAACACGCGATGGCCGCGATTTATACCCGGCAATTCGGGTAGCCACTCAGCGTGCAGACATCTATGGGAGCGAGCCAGTACGCATTGATTTGATGCGTCATTTTGGCTATTTTGTGACTGAATCGAGTGGGCATGCCAGTGAGTATTCGCCCTACTTTCGTAAGCATCCGAGCATGATTCTCGAGGAGCTCGTGCCCAAATTTACCAGCCCCGACGATGATTGGTTCGATTTTGGCCGGACGGGCGGCTACTTGCGTCACTGCCTCGAGCGCGAAGTGCGCGTCACTGCGGAGCGCCAGCAGATGATTGAGGGTGCGCGCGATATTCCCACGATGCGCTCGCACGAATACGGCTCGCACATCATCGAGGCAGTGGAGACCAACGTGCCCACCCGCATCAACGGCAACATTCCCAATCGTGGCCTCATCCCGAGTCTGCCGTATGGTTGCTGTGTGGAAGTGCCGTGTCTGGTGGATGGCAACGGTGTGCAGGGTACCCCCATCACCAATTATCCCGCCCAACTCGCAGGACTTAACCGTACCAACATCAACGTGCAAGAGCTGATTGTGCAGGCAGCGGTGCGTGGTGACCGCGAGGCAGTCTACCATGCAGTCATGCTCGACCCGCTGACTGCGGCGGTATGTACGCTTGACCAGATTCGTGGCATGGTCGATGAATTACTGGTGGCACAGCAACGCTGGCTGCCACAGTTTGCGAGCTAATCGCATGCAGGGTGCAACGATATCACTTGATGGTCTGTGGGAGTTCCGTCGTGACGATGAAACGACGTGGCAGCGGATCGTGGTTCCCGGTAGTTGGGAGCACGTGGTGCTCGATGTGACGTGGTCTGGAATTGGTTGGTACCGTCAGCGCGTGCAAGTCCCATTTGCGTTTGCTGGCAGTGCGGTATGGTTGGTTTTTGCGGCAGTGAGTTATCACTGCCGCGTCTTTGTTGACGATGTCGAAGTCACGAGTCATACCGGGATGTGGGATGCATTCGCATGTGACATTACCACGCATGTGACCCCAGGTGCCACGCTGACAGTCATGGTGGCAGTAGAAAAGCCTGCGTCGTTGACTGCGGGACCAGATTCGCCGGCAGTGGCTGGCACCTTTCCACTGCGGAGCACGTTGAGTGGATTTTTGCCGTATGTGTGGGGGCATGCGTTTGGTGGGATCTGGCAGCATGTGTCGCTGGTGGCCACGAGTGCCATCCACATCACCGATGCATGTATTGTCGGCAGTGCTGATGGCACCGCACATCTCAGCGTACGCACGAGTGCTGTCACAAGTGGAGTATGGCGTATTGAAGATGCACGCGGGCATGTATGTGCATCCGGGACATTCGACGATACGATGCGGTATGAGGCGACAGTGCTGGTCGCCGATATACAGCCATGGTCGCCGCATGCCCCGGTACTGTATACGCTCACCATTGCCTTGGCGCAGGGAGCCATACACCGCGTCCGCTTCGGCTTTCGCACGCTGAAGGTGCGTGGGACACAACTATGGCTCAACGATGCGCCGTGCTATCTGCGTATGGTGCTTTCATGGGGGTGGTATCCCGATCGTTACACACCGACACCAAGCCCCACACAGATTCGCGAGGATTTTGCGCGCCTGCAGGCCATGGGGTACAACGGTGTCAAGGTGTGTCTATGGGTGCCGCCCGTAGAATATCTCGATATCGCCGATGAAATGGGCATGCTCATCTGGATCGAATTGCCGATGTGGTTGCCACAGCCCGGTGATGCGTATGCGACGCAGACCACCCGCGAATATACGGCAATCGTGACGCAAGTGCGTCACCATGCCAGTGTCCTCATCTACACCATCGGGTGTGAGCTCAACCGCCGAGTGCGTGGTGAGTTGCTCCAGGCACTCTACGATTTGGTCAAAACACTCGCTCCAGGCACACTCGTACGCGACAACAGTGGCTCTGGTGAGGCGTACGGTGGCTTGGTCGATGAGCATGCTGATTTCCATGACTATCATTTCTACAGTGAAGCACAGTTCTTTCCGTTGATGGTCGAACGGTTTTTGCCACACTGGCGGCCCACCCAGCCGTGGTTATTTGGTGAATATGCAGACTACGACACGGTACGACTCCCATATGATGGGAGTGCACCAGACACCCCGTGGTGGGCAAGTACGATACCAGATCGCAATCCGCAGGGGGCACGTTGGCAAATGGACGTGGCGTGGCATGCCCAACGTGCCCAACGCCAAGCGATTACCGAATGGTTGCCGGCATGGCAAGCCTTGTCATATGCGCATGGAGCACTACTCAGGCAAATCATCCTTGAGCAGACGCGTCTCTACCCCCATGTGTCGGGGTATGTGGTCACAGGTGAGCGTGATACGCCGATTAGTACGGCGGGTATGCTCGACGATCATGGGATGCCCAAGTTTGCGAGTGCGCGTTGGCGTCAGTGGAACGACGACATGGTGGTGCTATTGGGGTGGGATCGCCAGCGTGAATGGCGCCATGGTGGCGATCGTCCCGCCTTTCGTGATACGCATTGCTATCTGGGCGGTACCGTGCTCCACACCCATATTGTGCTGGCGAATCATACGATGCATGCGGGGGTCGCACAGGTCAAATGGGCGTTGACCAACGAGCAACTTGGTACGACGCTGGCACGTGGTGAGGGAAGTGCGCCGACTGCGGTGCATCCGGGAGATGTCCAAGGGCTCCACCCACTCGACATCCAACTCCCGCAGGTGGTCCAACCCGCAGTGGTGCAGCTGGCGGTGCAGGTGGTGCTGTCTGGACAGCGGGTCAACAACAGCTGGGATTTTTATCTGTTTCCCAGTCTGATGTATATGGAATCCACTCCGTTGTGTTGTTATGACCCACGGCATGAGGCACTCCCATTGTCGACGTGGATGCACCATGTGACTGATATGCGGATGGCGACAGGGGTGGTGCTGGCCTTTAGCTGGGATGCTGATGTGGCCACCTATGTGCGTGAGGGTGGGCAGGTGATTTTGGTATGTGCACAGCAGCATCAGCCGGCACCAGTGGTGTTGCAGCCAGCACCGTTTTGGCGTGAAGCGTTGCGCATCGTGACGGCGCACCCGGCGTGGGGGGATTTTCCACATCAAGGGTGGGCAGGGCGGCAATTTGCGAGCATGGCCAGTGATGTGGTGATTGCAGATAATCATCTGCCCTTGTTGCGACGTCTCGATACACGTACAATGGAAGCAGCTGCCTATGCAGTGGAGCTAGAGCTTGGTCGTGGTCGCCTGATGGTAACCACGTTGCGGCTCATGGGTGGATTAGGGAATCAGCCACGTGGTGTGGCTATGAATCCAGCGGCACAGTACATGGTGACGCAATGGGTACGATATCTTGCTCAATAATGAGGTGCGCTGTCAGCAGCGTGGCTGTACTACGAGTATAATGGAGGTGGCATGCGTTGTCCATATTGCATGTATGCAGAAAGCGATGTGGTTGATACACGCAAGTTCAACGACGGCAACGCTATTCGGCGCCGGCGGCGATGTACACAGTGTGGCAAACGCTTTACCACGTACGAACGCATTGAGACGGTCAGTATCACCGTGGTCAAGAAAAACGGTGAGCGTGAGCCGTACGATCGTGACAAATTGATTCGTGGAATCATGACTGCGTGTTATCGTCGCCCTGTGTCTGCGTTGCGTATCGAGCAACTCATCAACGACATCGAAGCGGAAATTTTGTCAACGTACGAGGCCGAAGTGCCATCTGCAGTGGTCGGTGACATTACCATGCGCCAGTTGCGCACGCTCGACGAGGTGGCATATATTCGTTTTGCATCAGTCTATTTGTCGTTTGCCGATATTGCGCACCTGCGTCAAGCGGTCGACGAACTCCTCCATCGTGAAGGCTCGAAGAAATCTTCGTCACAGACATAGGAATCAAGGATGAATAACGTGCCAGAACCAAAACGTGTTGGCTTGGGAATGCCGGTCAATGAATATCTATCTCAGGGCTTCAAGGCGCTCAACTGGATGTCCGTAGTGCTCTACGGCTTGGGTGCAGGGCTGTTTATGCCGTTTTCGTTGATGCAATCCAACTTGCTCGCCATTGTGGCTGGTGCGGTACCGGTTACCATCGGCTTGCTGTTGGCACGTAGCACCAAGACATTCTATGGATTGCATGGATTTGTGACTGGTCTAATTGCTGCAATTACGAGCACGGTGTTTTTGGGGATTTTGATTTTTGCCTTTGATAATGGCTCATTGGTGCAACAACTTGCCCCAGAAGCCACCACACCCATGAACACGTGGTTGACTGCAAGTGGGTTTATGGCCTTTTCGTTGATTGTGTTTTGTACCTTTGGTACGGTGGTCACAGGGCGCATGGAAGAACGCACGCGTGAATTGCAACAACAGACCAAAGATCGTGGTGGGCGCTTGACGAGTCACGGCGCCATCCGCGAGGTCAGTGATGTGCGCGGTTTAGCATTGCCGCAGTTGGGACATTTCGTGAATACTCTGTTCAAGAAAAAAGGGTACGTCTTGAAGGACTACAAGTTTGTCGACAAAGACAAGTATTGTGACTTGTGGTATGAATATCAAGATGCAACATGGTATGTACGCTGTGTGGTGGCTGAAAAGGTGCCCGCTGGTGCCGTCGAAAGTCTACACCAAGAAATGAAACGCATGAATGTCACCAAAGGTGTCGTGGTTGCATCGACTGATTTTGCGGCCACCGCCACCAAAAGTGCCAAAGAGAAGCGCATCGTATTGATTGACGGTGATTTGTTATTTGAAATCACGCGTTAGTCGGCCACAATGAAGGAGTTTGTGCATGCAGATTCGTCTAAATGATCGTGTCGCAGTAGTCACAGGGGGCTCGCGTGGTATTGGCCGTGCCATTTCGTTGAGCTTGGCGAGTACGGGGGCGACGGTGGTTGTCAATTACCGTGGCAACCAGGCTGCCGCTGATGAGACAGTGGCAGCGATTCATGCAGCTGGTGGGACTGCGGTTGCCATTCAAGCCGATGTGGCGAATGGTGAGGATGTGGAGCGCTTGTTCAAGGATGTCATGGACCGCTATGGGCGGGTTGATGTGCTCGTCAACAACGCCGGCATCACTCGTGACACGCTGATGCTTCGCATGAAAGACGAAGACTGGGATGCCGTGATGGATACCAATCTCCGTGGACTCTTTCTGTGTACACGGGCTGTGATGCGTCCCATGACCCGCGCCCGCTGGGGCCGCATCATCAATATCACCTCAGTGGTTGGATTGATGGGGAATGCGGGACAGGCGAATTATGCGGCTGCCAAAGCAGGCATTATCGGATTTACCAAATCTGTGGCACGAGAAATCGGCTCACGCACGATTACCGTGAATGCGGTGGCGCCGGGCTTCATTGATACCGAGCTTACGGCGGTTCTTGGTGCAGAAACGCGTGAAGCACTCATCAAGCAGATTCCACTTGGACGCCTCGGTACCCCCGAAGATGTCGCCGGCTTGGTGACTTTTCTGGCGTCCGAACAGGCTTCTTATATTACCGGTCAGACGTTTAACAGCGATGGCGGCATGGTGATGCAGTAACACCCGCATGTGGGGGACGATTGATTTGGTGGGAGTAGTGGGGTTTCATCCCCACTGCTCCCACTCCTTTTAAAATCCGATTTTGATAATGGTGCGACCGGTTTTGTCTTGGAAAAAGCCTACCCCGTCTTGGATGAGCCCCACATAGAAGCCCATCTTGGTCTCTTGTTGCAGGATGCGCACACGCCCAACGATTTCACATTCTTCGCCGGGTAAAAATTCATCCTCGACATAGGGGATTTTCCACTCTGCTGGTGGGCGTGGGGTGATTGCCCAGCGATACGGGTAGCGCTTGGATGCGCCACCCGAATTGGCATCCCAGTCGACGCCGATACGCCAGAAACCACCCGACTTGGCGGTGTACTTCCCATCAGCAATCGAGGAAAACACTTCATTGGTGGTATATTCATACCCCGATGCTGGTCCATAGGTGCGTATGGGCACTGTACCCGTGTTTTTGATGCGCATTGTCACCGTAATCACATCACCGAGTTCGATCTGTTGCGGAGCCATGTAACTATACGTAATCAGTGCTTGGGGTTGACCACTTGCCTCAATTGTGATTCGGTCACTTTTTTGGACAATGTTGCCATATAAATCCTGGGCACGAATCGTGTAGGTGTAGACCCCGTTGTCGAGAATCAGTCCATCGGTGGTTTTGCCGTTCCAGACTTGACGATGCACGGCGGGTGTGGTGAGCTCGCCAGTGATAAACGGCAAGGTGCGCCCATCGGGTGTTGCAATGGTAATGTCTACGGTGGCCGTGACGGGGAGCTGATACGTAATCTCGGTGACATCGTCACGCCCATCAGCATTGGGCGAAATAGTGGTGGGGAATGACAAGAGGTTTTCAATCATGGGAGGGGGGGCATCCGCACTCTTGATGGTCAAGGGGACCTGTGCCGAGCTAAGCTCACCTGCCGCAGTTTCTGCGAAGATGCTGACAACATAGTCACCACTTGGCAACGCCCGCTGTTGCCATATCGGGTCGTTGTTGGGGGCGGTGCCGTCGATGCGCATCTGATAGGCATCACTCGATGCTTGGCGTGCGATGCGATCACGAATGGTATAACGGGTGCCGTTGCCATCAACGAGCACGACGGTGACTGACGCACTCTGCCCTACGGTATAGGAGAGGGTGACAGATTCTTCATTGCCACGAGGAGTCAACGTGCGCGCTGACAATGTCACGTTACTGAGGATGGGAGCAGTGCTACACCCAGCTAATAGTACTGCGGCTACAATAGTACATAGACCAAGCACCCAGTGCTTCATGCGTCTTCTCCTTTGGCATCGGGATAACGGCGCGTAAACCACGCCAACGCAATAATCCCGAGTAATACCCCAAACCACAGCGTGCCAAAACGAATCAGCAACGTGGCTGCGGCCGCATCGGCCTGACTCAATGGTACCATCCAGATCAATAATCCGGTAGATGATGCTTCAGAGACACCGAGACCACCAGGCAAAAGCGACACCAAGCCAAACAACGTCGACGCCGCAAAAATGAACGTGGCCTGTTGGACGAGCAACCAGGTTGGTGCAACTCCCAACCCTTCGATGACATAGACGAGTGCAATGCACTCAAAAAACCACGACACGACGCTGATGAGTGTGGCACCACCCAGCATTTTCCAATCGAGCAACGTTTTACTCGACTGATACGCATTGTGCAATGGTGTCGCAAAGCGCGTATGTGCCACCAATCCGAGGAGCTTTTGCACCAGTGAATCAGACTGCAGTACGGCGATACCGACGATGGTAGCACCGACAAGCACCCAAAACAACGGTACAGCCGGTGGATAAAGTGTGAGACCACTTCCCATCAAGAGCAACATGGCGATACCGTCGGTCATGCGCTCGGCAACCACAATAGGCGCTGACACACTGACTGGCGTATGGTTGATGCGTCGGAGCAGATACGATTTGAGTACTTCGCCGACTTTGCCAGGTGTGACAGCCATGACCATGCCTGCAGTAAACAATAGGGCACTGTCAATGCGGCTCACGTTGGTGCCGGCATCAATATGGCGGAGATAGATATCCCATTTGAGCCACCGTAACACGTAGTTGAGCACGGTACAACCGAGAATCGCAGGAATGGTGTGCCAAGCAAAGGTTCGGAAACTTTCGCCTACTTGGCCAATATCACTTGCAATGCCCAAAGCTGCTACCACAATCACGCCGATAAGCAATGATATGGTGATGCGTCGTCGTAGTTGCTGTATCACACCTGCTCCTCTGTACCCTGCTTGTTGCATTATACCCAAACATCCTGTCATGCATACTGATTGATGGCTGATGGAATGGAGTGTGAGTGTTACAATAGCAAGAGAAGTATTCAACAAGGAGTTGTATGTATGGCATTCGCTGGTATTGACGAACTCCAAGGTGCGCTTGCAATGCGCAACTATATCGCTGACCGTCCATTGGCAACAGCCTTGTTTTTGGCACTCAAACTCAACAAACCTCTGTTGCTCGAGGGTGAGGCAGGTGTAGGCAAGACGGAAATCGCCAAAACACTGACGACCATCCTCGGTACTCAACTGATTCGACTCCAGTGCTACGAAGGACTTGACGCTGCCACGGCCATCTATGAATGGAACTACCCGCGGCAACTGCTTCAGATCCGCCTTGCTGAAGCACAAGGCACCAGCCAAGTAGCGAATATCTTTACGCGTGAATTTTTGATTCAGCGTCCACTGCTCCACGCCATCGATGCATCACATACACAGGCACCAGTGTTACTCATCGACGAACTCGACCGTGCCGACGAAGAATTCGAAGCCTTTTTGCTCGAACTCTTGTCGGATTGGCAAATTACCATCCCCGAACTAGGCACCATCAAAGCCAAGTTCCCACCTATTGTGATTATCACGAGTAACCGTACACGTGAGGTCCATGATGCGCTCAAACGACGCTGTCTCTTTCACTGGGTTGATTACCCCACGCTCGACAAAGAACTCACCATCCTGGCTGCACGCATCCCCAATATCAATGCGACGCTGGCACGCCAGATTGTGGTGTTTGTGCAAGAGTTGCGCCGCCTTGACCTCTTCAAAATTCCAGGGGTGGCCGAGACCATTGACTGGGCCAATGCCTTGGTGGCACTGAATACTACGGCACTGACACTCGAGACAGTCGACGACACCTTGGGTGCCATCCTCAAGTACCAAGACGATTTGCAACAAGTCAAAGGTGAAGCAGTCAAAGCCATTCTGGCGCGGGTCAACAACCTATGACCAGCCCTGGGCATATCAGTGAGCATATTGTTGGCTTTGTGCATCTACTCCGCAGTATGGGGATACGTGTCGGCAGTGGCCAGCTGATTGATCTGGCACGTGCCTTGACATTTGTGTCGCTGACCGAGCGTGAAACACTGCGTGATGCGGCGCGTTGCTCATTGATTACGCGCCACGAAGACTTGCCACTCTTTGAAGCCGCCTTTGCCTTCTACTTTCGCCCGATTTCAGGTTTTGACCCGGCGCAACTCGCTATCCCTGTGGTGCGCATCCCACAGCGCCCATTGCGCATCCCACGGCAAAAGCCGCCCGCATCACCAGATGCAGGTGCCGAAGACGAGCAAGAAAACCAAGAAGAGAAAGTCGGTGTCACGTTGGCCTACAGCGCCAGCGAGACCCTGCGTACGCGAGATTTTGGGAGTTTTAGTTACGACGAAGTGCAACAGGCCAAAACGATGATGCGCCACATGCAATGGCGCCCCGCCTTGCGGCGCACGCGTCGTACCCAGCGTACGCGTCAGCGTGGGCGCGTTGATTTGCGGCGCGTGATGCGTGAGAGTCTCCGTTTTGGCGGTGAAACGCTCAAACTGGCGTACCGCCGCCAACGCATGCGTCGCCGCCCCCTGGTGGTGTTGTGCGACATCAGCGGCTCGATGGATCGCTATAGCCGCATGCTCTTGCAGTTTGTGCATACATTGGCCGATGGGGTGGGGAATGTGGAATCATTTGTCTTTGGTACACGTCTGACGCGCGTGACCCGGCTGCTCCGCTCCAAAGATGTGGATGATGCCGTCGCACTGGTGAGCAAACAAGTGCTGGACTGGTCAGGTGGCACACGCATCGGTACCACCATTCGTGAATTCAACGTGCGCTGGTCGCGGCGCGTCATGTCGCGCGGGCCAGTGGTGCTGATTATCAGCGATGGCTGGGATCGAGGTGACCCCAGCCTATTATCCAAAGAAATGGCGCGCCTGCAACGTTCATGCCACCGGCTGATTTGGCTCAATCCATTGCTGGGCAATGCACGTTATCAGCCGTTGACACAAGGCATGCAGGCTGCACTGCCATATATTGATGATTTTATGCCTGTGCATAATTTGCTCAGCATCGAGCAGCTGGGCAAAACACTTGCGACGGTGGGTGACACCAAACGCCAGCGCAAACAGCGTTTGTCACTCCCCAACAAAAGCTAACCCCGCTGCATGCAGTGCCATAGCCAGCGTGGCGAGGGCGTTGGCTCCGATGCCGTGCCATTGCGCCACCACGATACGCTGATACTGACACAGGTCGGCGAGTGTGTGGCAGTGGTGGGCGATGAGGGCACGCCGAGCTGGTGCGGCGAGCCCGAGTGCCTGCCAATACGCATCAGCCATCGATTGCTGCGCCTGATTCGTATTCGTCGTCTGTTGTGCTGACTGCGGGGGTGGGGGTGCGCATGTCGCTGATGCGCCCCATCACACCAAAGGCAATGGCGACTGATTGCCCGACCAAAAGTGCAAAAATCAGCGTGCCGAGGCCGATTTTTCCGCCCATCAAAAAACCAGCGGTACAGACGGTAACTTCAATGGCAGTGGTAATACGCCCTACGCGCACGCCGGTGATACGGTGGAGGGCGGCCATCACGCCTTGGCGCGGGCCCGCACCAAGGCCACAGGTGATATAGAGTGCAGAGCCAAGCCCGATAAAGGCGATACCGATTAAAATATACAGCACACTGAATGCGTATGCAGTGCTATCGAGGAGTGGGATAAACGATCGCCCGATACCCATGGCCCATGCCACAACAATCGTGTTGGCGATTGGTCCGATACCAAATCGTTCGCCGAGTGGAATCCACAACAAACAGACCGCACAACTGACATAAAATGTGGCCCACTCGAGTGAAATACCCGCGAGATTGGCGATACCTGATGCAAAGACAGCCCACGGTGAGTTCCCCTGATTGGACTGGACAAAGAAGGCTTCGCCGACACCAAACAAAAAGAGTCCGCCGATCAGGAGTGCAAGCCGAGGTACGGCAAAATCCCAGCGAGACGAAGCAGTCCACCACGTATGTGGTATGGTACGCGACGGGGCAAAAAACTGGCGCATAGAGTGGTTCCCTTGTCATGATGTGCGTGTATTGTAGCACTCACTACATCAGGCATGTGTCCACCTAGGTAGTACTGAATGGTGGTGTCAGGCGTTTGATGAGCACCATGGTGACGTCATCGTAGATGCGCCCATCGCTAAAGGACGCCACATCATCAGCAATGGCTTCGATGATGGCACCAGTATGCAGGTGTCGATTGTGTTGTAAGGTGGAGACGAGGCGTTTTGTGCCGTATTGCTCGTTGTATTGGTCAAATGATTCGGTGACACCATCGGTATAGCAGGTGAGCACCGCTCCCGCCTGGATGGTGACTTCTTGGCTGGTCAACGTGATATCTTCGATGACTCCAAGGGCAATGCCTGGTGTGCTCAGCTCGTGGTATGTGCCATCTGCCTGCATCAAAATTGGCGGGTTGTGCCCTGCGCACGTGTAGCGTAACACTCCAGTGGTCGGGTTCAGGATGCCATAAAATGCGGTGACAAACATACCAGACTCCGAATCACGGGTAATCCAGCGGTTGGCACGCATCAACGCCATTGCAGGATCGGTGCCATCGAGCGATGCGGCCCGCACGAGGCTGCGTGAGAGCGCCATAAACAAGGCCGCAGCCATCCCTTTGTCGCTGACATCAGCAATCACAAAACCAAACAGCTGCTGGCGATCAGGACCTTTGAGTGGCCAGTAATCATAAAAATCACCACCGATTACCCGTGCAGCCCGCCAATGTGCCATGACATCCCACCCCGACAAGATAGGAGCCCGTGACGGTAAGAGTGATGTTTGGATTTCACGAGCTACGCGGAGCTCTTCTTCGAGGCGTGCTGCGTGGTCAGCCTCTTGTTCGAGGAGCGCGTTTTCGATGGCGGTACCAATTTGTCCGGCTAGCCCACTAAAGAGTTTTTGTTCGCGTTCACCGTAGTTGCGTTCGGGGATGTCGTAATCAGCGAGCAGAATTCCAGGCACACTACTTCGCCCACGCGCCACGAGAATGAGCACATGTTTACCATAAAACGGTGCAAGCGCCTGACCAAATGTATCGGGCAACGCACTCAGCATCACGTTGTGGTGCAAGAGGTCGGTATGCGGCATGATATCTGCGGGAAACGGTGTGCCAATCAGAGGATCCTCTTCGAACGGTGCGAGTCCTGCTGCTGCAGCCGCCACATAGGCATTGCGTTTGGGGTCCCACGACATGTAGACACACCGGCGGCAGTCGAGTAGGCGCAGGGGGAGTTTGACTGCGGTATTCAACAGTGCACCGAGTGTATCGGCGCGACTCAGTTCTTCGGCGGATTGTAGGAGCACGTTGAGGCGCCACGCCTCTTCGCGTTGGGCGCCAAAGGCACGCGCCCGTTCGAGGGCGAGTGATACCTGGTCAGCGAGGGTTTGGATGACAAAGACATCGGTGGCGTGGAATCGCCATACTTCGCTACTTTGGATGTCGAGCACACCGATAAGTTTGTCACCAAAGCGCATCGGCACAGCCAATTCACTGCGGGTGTGCGGGTCATCTTCGACGTAGCGCGGATCATTCTGCACATCGTTGACGAGCACGGTCTGGCCGGTGCGTGCAACCTCGGCGATAATCCCCGTTCCCGACGTGGTAATCAGGTCACGCATGAACTCAGCTCCGTCGACGTCGGCCGTACTCGCACGAAAGTGCAGGACCCCCGTCTCATCGATGGTAATGCAGTGGATGGGGTGATAGCCGAAGTGCTCGCGGATGAGGCGCATGACTTCGGGGAGCACTTCGTCGGGTTCAAGCAACGCCGACAAGTGTTGACTGACGTCTTGGATGGCTTGGAGCTGGATAGCCCGCTCACGCGCATCATTGAAGATGCGCGCCTTGGTGATAGCCATGGCTGCTTGGTCTGCAATTTGGCTGAGTCGGCGTAAATCGGTGTGCGAAAAGGCATTGACACGGTAACTTTGTACCGAAATACTCCCGATTACGGTGTCGCCGTTGATGAGTGGCACGTAGATACCTGCCCGTGGTGGATTGGTACTCTGATAGCGTGGTCGTGCTGGCAACCGATCCATTTCGGCAGTGAAATCAGAGATGAGTAGCGACTGCCCTGTTTGCCGCATCCAGCCGATTAACCCATCACCCGAGGGCAAGTCGACGGTGAGCGGCGGCAACCGTTTGTTGTCTTGGACACGCACTTTCAGTGTATATCGGTCACTATCTGGTTGGAAAATTCCCAAGTGGAACGAGGATGTATCGATGACATTGCCCGCTTCGCGGTAGATGAGTTCACATAATGCGTCGACATCGAGGTCGGCACGAATAATCGCACGACTGGTGGCATTCATCAGCGTCAAGTCATTGGTAATAGTGCGTTGGTTGCGTAGATTTGCACTCACCTGCATGACCACGGCACTGGTGGCCACGAGGGCGCCAGCACCGAGCAACGCATACCACCCACCGAGATCGCGATAGACAGCTGCCCCCAACAAGGCTACTGGCAGGGGAATGATTTCGGCAATGATGACGGATACGAATACTGCATGCACCCATGGCCAGACGGCGTTTGCACCATGATCGAGACGAATGCGCATCCAACGGTTGAGCATGATCCACAGCGGGTACGTTGCAATTTGTAGGGCAACACCGAGTGGGGTAGCCATACTTGCAGCAATCCATGCACCAATGTAGACGGCCAAGATACGCACACCGGCACGGTTGAGCGGGCGTACCAGCATGGTGTACCACGACACTGGACGATTATCGATGAATGGTAGTGCCATGCTCGAGAGGAGCGTGGCACTACCCACTACCAGTGCGCCAACGGTCGGCCCACATGCCAATGTGATACTCAGGATGACTACACCCGTCAGGGTGTGCGGGTCGGCTGGTGGCACACGGAAACCGACACTCTCGATGAGGAGTGCTGTAGCAATAAAAACGACGACATGGAGGAGTGGTACTGGGAGTGGTGCGAACTGTGTGACCAGCACTCCCCAACCCACCAAGCCGACACTGATACTATAGACGATGAGCCAGTGCTCACGCTTCACGTCAGTACCGCCTGTTATCTATACGAGTGAAAAAGAGAAAACGCTTGAAAGTTTCACGCATCGACACGGGCTCTGAGTGCAATCGTTGCCTCAGACACCGTCCGGTATATTTCAAAGACCTGAGCAAATCCCGTCATCACAAAGACTTCTTCTACGGGGGCTTGTAGCCCACACAATGCCAAAAACCCGTGGTGTTCGTTGAGTTCGCGGCGCACGAGCAGCAATGCCCGCAATCCGCTACTACTCATGAATTCCACTGCACTCAAATCGATGACGACGACCCGCGCACCTGCGGCTACTGCGGCCATAACTGGTGCAAGTGCGGTGCTCGCGTTACGTGCATCGAGCCGACCTGCAACCACAAAACTCTGCACATCGGCGACATTGGGTTGTGCAAAGCGCTTGCGCATTTCAAGTGTGTTACAACGTGTGCCAAATGTAAATTTGACCACATCCATGAGTTTGTTCATTAGGTAGATACCCAAACCACCTGCTTGACGATCCTCGAACGGAGAATGGATGTCAGGGGCGGGTACTTGAGTGGGGTCAAAGGGATGACCCTGATCAATCAAGGTAAAGACCAATTCACCATCATCGATGTGCCATGACAACTCGATGACACCGTCGCTCCGATTCGCATACGCGTGCTGCACAATATTGGTCGCAGCTTCATCGACAGCCAACTGCATGTGCCATGCGTCTCGCTCAGTCATCTTGGCGTGATGCGTGGCGGAATTCACGAATTCGCTGATAAGCACCAGCGAGTCAAGTTGTGCTGGGACGGTGAGTTCACCACGTGACATCGCCCGACTTCTCCGTTGTCTAGTACCTAAAACGAACCAACAGCCTCGGTGGCGTCAGCGTAAATATCAAACAACTTGGTGAATCCGGTCAAGTCAAAGACTTCACGGATGCGACTAGGCAAGCCGGCAAGGCGCACATCGCCACCCTCGAGATCGGTGAGCTTCCAGTCACGCGCCTTTTTGCGCGCTTCGATGAGAATGCGCAACCCGGGGCTGGCCACATACTCCAAACTGCTGAAGTCGAGTACAATCCGATAACGACCATTCGCAAAAAGCTCTTCGATTTTTTCCTTGAGTGCTGGGGCATGCATCGCATCGAGTCGACCACTTACCACCAACAGGTCTGCACGATTCATGCGCTTGTGAGTAATTTCCATGGCGCATCCTCCTCTTTTACACAGAGATATTCCTCTATGCACATCTGCCACATTATAGCATGATTTTCGCAGGAATAGGGCGGTAATGGTGCGATGTGCTCACAACAGTGCCTAAAACGAAGTATACTGGTGACTGGTGATAGTCATACACAGATGGTGATTTGAATGCAGTATGTCATGCGTGTAGTCGGTGTGTTGCTTGCAGTGGTGTTGAGTGCCTGTACCTTGCCTGGCGCAGCACCAGCGAGTGCACTCACCCCCGTGTTTGCGTTTACGGAAACGGTCGTGGGGCCGAATCGACTCCCCATCGGCATTATCAAGGATGGATCGCCTGTGAACGATCCCAATGCACAAATCACGTTGCGTTTTTATCAGCTCGATGTCGATGCCAAGACTGCCGTCGGCGAAGCATCTGCAACCTACTATGGCCAGGGTTTGCCGGCTGCAGTGTATGTGGCGAATTTCACCTTTCCGAGTGCCGGGAATTGGGGCGTAGAAGTGGTCATGCAACTCTCAGACATGGCTACACCAACCAGCACCAAGCTCCAATTGCCGGTGAGTACGCGCGCTCTTGCCCCTATGGTGGGTGATGTGGCGATTCGGGTCGACACGTTGACGCCACAATCGGTTACTGATATGGCACAACTCGTGTCCACGACTGCACCCGATGTCGCGCTCTACCAAACGAGTCTTGCGACGGCACTCGACCAAGGCCGTCCAATTGCATTGCTCTTTGCGACACCTGGGTTCTGTCGGACGGCAGTATGTGGCCCGAGTCTGGCGGTTTTTGCAGCGCTCCAGCAAGAGTTTGGTGGCACGGTTACATTTATTCACAGTGAAATATACCGCTACCCGTTTGGTGAATCATTTGCCCAACAAAGCGAAATCTTTGCGCAGGCTATGCGTGAAACGCGCAATTTGACAGATGCTGAACGCAAAATCGGTGTTTCTGATGCCTATTATGCGTGGGGACTCCAATCCGAACCGTGGCTGTTTTTAATTAATAGCCAAGGAGTGATTACGGCACGCTTTGAAGGTGGCTTGACGAGCGAAGAATTGACACCCATCATCGCAACACTCAAATAAAACGACACAGGACCACCGGGTAATTACGCACGGTGGTCCTGTGGGTGTACTGCTATAGTGTTTTGCTGACTTCGGTGATGTACGCCTGAAACAAGCGCGTCCAGCGCGGCTCAGTGGTGTGCCAGAGTTCTTCGGGGTGCGACTGAATGCCCACCGCGAAGTTGTCGTTGGTGGATTCGATGACTTCCACGATGCCGTCACTCGCCGTGCCGACGATTCGCATGGTTGGCGCCACATCACGCACCGCCTGGTGGTGCATCGTATTGGTTTGAATCAGCGTTTGGCCGAGGGTCTCAGCGAGCCAGCTCGTTTCATCAACCTGAATGGTATGTGCCAGCACTGTGCCGTCATTTTGTTTGGCCGAGTATTCGTGGTCGAGGGCTCCATCAACTTCGCTGGGGATGTCTTGGTAGAGTGTGCCGCCTAGTGCCACGTTGAGCATCTGGTGTCCACGGCAAATACCGAGGATTGGTTTGCCGTCTTGGGCTGCTTTGCGGGTGAGATAGACTTCACTCGCATCTTGCATCAAGTCGTTTTTGCCCAGCTTGGGGTGTGGTTCATGCCCATAGGCGTGTGGGTGAATATCAACACCACCAGCCAGTAGCAACCCATCGATACGCTCGTACAACGTGTCGAGCATTTCGGTGTCGTGTGATAACGGCAAGAGCAACGGTACGCCACCAGCTTGTTCGATGGCATTGAGATAGCTAAACGAATTCCCGTATGATAAGTCGCCCCACAGTGTTTGTGAATGATGGCATGGAATGCCGATAACTGGTCGTTTGGTCATTGTAGTCCTCGTGTTGTGTGTACGTGCATGCGCTTATTGTAGCGGTGATTGTGGTGTGGCGTCAATGTGATTACTCGTTTTGCGAATGGGCAAATACAGCGACATGGGGGAATCTGGCTGTCCCATAAAGTTTGTATCGTAGTATTCAAAGCGTACACCGTCACATACATAGTATGGTGACACCCGCACCCACTGGGTGTAGATGAGCTCGAACGTTGACACGAGTGTCCCTAATGTACACGGAAACGTCGCATATTCTTGGGTGGGTATATGCCACACATCACACTCCACATCCAAGGTCACGGGGTGATTCACTGCAACACCCGCCAGGTAGTCGAATTGGCGGGTCTCCGGGTCGAAGTGGCGCATCATGCCATAGCTGGTGTCTGGCTCAGTACGAATCGGCGCAAGCACATCCGCATAGGGAATAAACCGTTGCCACAATGCATGAATTTGGGCGTGATGTGCGATGCGTGACTGGTATCCTGCCACGGTAAAGGCGGGACGTGTGATAAATGTTGGTGTGAGTATCATGATCGCGGATTAGGACTCATTAGGCACCATCGACCGGCGTCGTTGGGCAAAATGGCGCGCATTGTCGATAAAACGCCCAAACATCCGTTGCCAGCGCGTATCAGCCTGATTGTAGAGCGCTTCGGGGTGGCATTGTACCGCCAACAGGAAGTGTGCTCCTGTGCCTTCCACGGCCTCGATGACACCGTCGTCTGACCACGCCACTGCGCGGATCCCTTGACCAATGGTCCCGAGTGCCTGATGGTGGAGCGAGTTGACTGGCATCGATGTCGTGCCGAGCAGGCGTGCAAGGAGCGAGTCGTCAGCAATCTGCATCGAGTGTGGCATGTGTTCCCAGTCTTCGCGGGTAATGGATTCGCCGTGTGCGAGTGGCCCACCGACTTGATCTGGGATGTCTTGGATCATGGTGCCACCCAAGGCAACATTGATGACTTGCAAGCCACGGCAAATCCCGAGTATGGGGAGTTGCCGTTGGATGGCCATGCGTGTCAATGCGATTTCGCTATAGTCGCGGTATGCATCAATGTTGGTCGTCTTAGGATGCATTGGTGCATCATAGAGCACTGGATCGATGTCGCCGCCACCAGGGAGCAACAGCCCATCGAGTTGTGGTATATAGGCCTCTAGAATGTGATGCTGTGCCGCTAGTACCGGCGGCAAGACCAACGGAATGCCGCCTGCGTCGATGACTGCATCGATGTACGAGCGACGGGCACCAACACCCTTGGGTGACCAATGGCTCGTCTCGTAGTGTGCACCGGTAATCCCAATTAATGGTTGGTACATATGAACCTCGTGCTTGCTCTAAATCTACGCACATTATAGTATGAAATAGCACCACATCGAGCGTATTCAGAGTCTTTTTTGATAGCGGGTGCGTTTGTGTATAGTACATATTTAATTCCGTATACATAAATGTCAGCGGGCTGTAATTCAATCGCTATAGCATATGCGTATCGCTGTGAGTAGAATAAGAGTACTTTGTAGGACAACTACCTGTCCACCGATCTTACACCGTACGCTAGTGGGGTTTATCGTGCAACGCATATTTGCCATTTTGCTGATGCTTGTGCTGCTAACTGGTACAGTTGCCAACCCGCGTTACATACCACAGCTCTATGCTGCGCAACAGAACGTGACTTCACCGAGTACTGGTGTGCTGTATTTCAGCGAAACCGGTCAGTATCTGCATGGCACCTTTCGACAATTTTATGAAGCGAATGGTGGTGTGACGGTGTTTGGCTTGCCACTTACGCCAATTGTGTCAGATGGTGCGTTGCGGGTCCAGTATTTCGAGCGGGCACGATTTGAAGTCCCTGTGGGGCACGATGATGCTGGCGAAGTCATGTTGACTCGTATTGGGGCACACTTTATCAATCAGTTGAGCGATGCCGAGCTAGCACAACAGCCGTTTGCGGGTGTTGATGCTACCGCCAATGATGCGTCGATTCAGTACTTTGCGCCGACCCGCCATACGCTGCGTGGTGCATTCCGCACCTTCTGGGAGCAAAATGGCGCCTTGCCGATTTTTGGATATCCCATGTCAGAGGAGTTTGTCCAACAAATTCAAGGTGAAATGGTGCGGGTGCAGTATTTCGAACGAGTACGTTTAGAGATGCGCTTTACGCGTAATAATCAGACGCGCATCGACATTGGATTGCTGGGTACTGCCCTGTTGCTTGAAACGCCAGAAATGCAGGTGCACACTGCGCCCATGCCAAGCATGGAGCTTGTGGCGAGTGCGACCACATCGTACAAAGGTGCAGGCCAGGCCAAACGGACTAACATTGCACGCGCAGGTGCGATGGTCGATGGTGTGATTATCCCAGCTGGCAGCGAATTCTCGTTCTTGGCGAATAGTAATTTTGTGGATACTGACTTTGTTGAGGGGTACGGGATTATCAACGGCCAACTCACCAAGGTGATTGGTGGTGGTATTTGTCAAGTTTCGACGACCTTGTTTAGGGCGGCCAGTAACGGTGGCTTTGATATTACACGGCGTATCCCCCATACCTATGTGGTGACCACCTACGAAGACATCCTCGGCTTTGATGCCGCAGTGCTTGAACCAGGCGTTGATTTCCGCTTTCGCAATGATAGTGCGAATCTCTTGATGTTGGTGGTGCGCAATAGCCCATCTGCATCGAGAATCACCATGGAATTATGGGGTGTTCCCGATGGGCGGACCGTGCAGTACGATGGCCCATTTGTGACCAACGTAACCAAGCCCGGCAGTGCGATCTGGCAGTACGATGCCACGATTGCACGTGGCACTACGCGGCAACTGGTGGTCGGCCGCGGTGGTATGAACGTCAGCTACATGCGCAAAGTCTTTGCGGCCGATGGTAATCTGCTCCACGATGATACCTTTCTTACTAAGTATGCGCCGTGGTACGACTATGTGCTGTATGGTCCCGGGGTAGTCCCACCTGCTGGGGTGCGTCTGCGCTAGTACCTGCTGGGATGTGATACTACATGAGTCGTTATTAATCTATCTCGTGAAACATTTCGCAAACGCTATGGTATGCTGATACCATGGCGTTTTTTGTGTGGGTAACGAGAGGCAATACGATGACAATTGTGTCACTCTGTGATGTGCATAAATGGTATGACGAGGGGAGTACGCGCCGCCACGTGTTGCATGGAGTCGACATGCAAATCGCCCCTGGTGAACGCGTAGCATTAGTGGGGAAGAGTGGATCAGGCAAAAGCTCACTCCTCAACATTATTAGTGGCATCGACTATGCTGATGCTGGTACAGTGGTCATCGGGGGCAAAGATATCAATGCTATGACTGAGGTGGCACGCACACAATTTCGGCGTGCACATATCGGCTTTGTCTTTCAGTTCTTCAACTTGGTGCCGACCTTGACGGTGCTCGAAAATGTACTCCTCCCCCTTGAGCTCAATGGAATTACTGGTGCAGTTGCACAGCACCGCGCAGAAGCCATGTTGGATCGTGTCGGTCTGCTGGCACGAGCGCACACGGCGCCGGACCGTCTGTCTGGTGGTGAACAGCAGCGTGTCGCAGTTGCACGAGCGCTGGTACATGACCCGCTGTTGGTGTTGGCAGACGAGCCGACAGGGAATCTCGACAGTGATACGGGTGAGCACGTGTTGCACCTGCTGACACAACTGACTGTTGCGACGGGTCGTTCGTTGTTGATGGTGACCCACAGCCGTGAGGTGGCTGCGAGCGCGGATCGTATTGTCCGTATTCATGCAGGACAACTCCATACCGATGTGCAAGTGGAGCCTGCGGTATGATGCGTGTGCTGTGGAAAAGTACATTGCGTTGGCCGCTCCAACGCCCATGGCAGGCGCTGTTGGCGATTATTGGTGTGGCGATGGGGGTGGCAGTGGTGATTGCCATCGATATCGCCAACGACAGTGCGCGCCGCGCCTTTCTGCTCTCGACTTCAACGATTACTGGGCGCGCCACCGATGAGCTCGTTGGTGGCCCCCAGGGTATTCCCGAAGCATTGTTTCGCCAGATACGCGTTGATTTGGGTGTGCGTGAAAGTGCACCCGTGGTGCAGGGGTATGCCACTAGTGTGGTGACGCCGACCCGCACACTGCAAATCCTCGGTATTGACCCGTTTAGCGAAGCTCCTTTTCGTCCCGAGTTGACCCCGGGAGGGAGTGCGGTGGGGAGTACGCTGGCACAGCTCATTCAGACCCCAAATGCTGTCTTGATGAGTCAGCATACGGCAGATGCACTCGGAGTGACGCTCGGGCAATCATTTGTAGTCAATATTGCGGGGCGTACCCAGCAGATGACGTTGGTGGGGATGCTAGTCACCGCAGATCGCACTACCCAGCAAGCGCTCGACGATCTGCTAATTGCTGATATTGCGGTGGCGCAGGTCTGGTTGGACAAAATCGGTATGCTTGATCGCATTGATTTGATTATTCCTGATACTGTGGTGGGAAGCGCATTGCGCCAACAGATTACTGCGACGTTGCCTGCCGGCGTGCGCATGACCACTCCTGCACAACGTGCCCAAAGCATCACGGAAATGACTGCATCGTTTGAAATAAATCTCAACGCGCTCAGCTTATTGGCGCTCGTGGTGGGCATGTTTCTTATCTACAATACGATGACGTTTGCCGTGGTACAGCGGCGCCCTCTGATTGGCACATTGCGCTGTCTCGGCGTATCACGTGGCGAAATCGCCCGTTTGATGATGGTCGAGGGCGGGGTCATTGCGGTAGTGGGGACATTCGTCGGGTTAGCGTTGGGTATTGGTCTGGCTCACCTGCTCATTGGATTGGTTGCGCGTACCATCAATGATATTTACTTTGCGGTATCAGTGAGCACAATTACGCTGACTGCATTCCCACTCATCAAAGGGGTGGTGCTCGGGTTAGGCGCATCGGTGGTAGCATTGGCCATCCCCACCTGGGAAGCAGCACGCACGCCACCGCGTACCGTGTTGCGTCGCTCATCGTACGAAGAGCAGACGGTGCGGATTGTGCCATGGTTGGCTGGCATTGGCATGTGTTTGATGGCGCTTGGTGGCATCATCATGTGGCTCATTCCTGCCATCTATGCCAGCTATGTAGGCTTGTTGGCGTTGACGCTGGGTGCTGCTATGGTTACTCCGCAGGTGACCGTCTGGCTGATGCAGCTGGTGCGTCCCCTGGCAACACGCTGGTTTGGCTTGGTGGCCGGTATGGCCGTGCGTGACGTGGTCACATCGTTGAGTCGTACAGCGGTTGCTATTGCCGCTTTGATGATTGCAGTAGCGGTGACCATTGCGGTCGGGGTGATGGTGGCGAGTTTCCGCGTGACGGTGGTGGACTGGTTGACGACCACGATTCGAGCAGATGTGTTTGTGTCTGCTCCCACCATTACCGCTAACCGCCTGATTAGCCCATTGCCGAATGGCGTAGACACGACGATTGCGCGTCTGCCCGGTGTCGAGCGCATTCGCCGCTATCGCAGTATCATGTTGCCCACCGAGCGTACGCCAGTACTGCAGATTGCTCTGGACGTGGCACCAGCCGATCATGAGACGTTTTTGTGGGCGGCTGGGAATCCTGCCCAAATCTGGCCAGCCTTTTATCGTGATGCAATAATTATTTCTGAGCCACTAGCGTTACGCCGTCAACTGCAAGTCGGCGACACCTTTACCATTCAGACGGATCGTGGCGATGTTGCTATGCCGATTGCTGGTATTTTTTATGATTATGGCACCGAGCTCGGTGTGGTCATGATGCCACTTGAGCGTTATCAGTACTACTTTGCCGACCAACAGCTCTCATCACTGGGCATCTATGTGGCGGATGGCGTAGATAGCGAGCAGATGGTAGAAACCATCAGGACGCAATTCCCCGACGTAGCATTGGTGGTGCGTTCCAACCAGACGTTGCGTACCGCATCGGTGGCGATTCTTGATCGCACGTTTGCAATTACCAACGTGTTGCAGTTGCTTGCAACGATTGTGGCATTTGTGGGGATTTTTGCGGCACTCACCGCCATGCAACTCGAGCGCGTGCGTGAATTTGGCATGTTGCGTGCCATTGGGCTCGATCCACGGCAGTTGTGGCAGTTGGTGTTGGGTGAGACGAGTTTGATGGGTGTGGTCGCGGGAGTCGTTGCTATGCCAATCGGGACTGCGATGGCTGTGGCGTTGATCTACGTGATTAATCGAATTTCGTTTGGTTGGACGTTGCAGTTTGCCTGGATGCCTGACATCTACATACGTGCCATGCTGACGGCGATCGTGGCTGCAGTACTGGCCGGGATTATCCCAGCTTGGCGTATTGCACGCGTATCGCCTGCACTGGCACTCCGTGAAGAATGATGAGGAGAATACGGCGATGAAACTGCTCATGCTCATGCTGGCGACTGTGTGCCTGAGTGCGTGTGTGGCGCCAGTGGCAGCCCCACTCCAGACTAATTTAACGGTAGCTGAAAGTATGACAGTGGCCGATACGAGTGGCTTTTTGCGTGCAGATAAACCGCGGCAGTTCGTCTTTCCCGCAGACCACGGTCCGCACCCCGGTTTTGCAGTGGAATGGTGGTACTTTACTGGCAATCTGGTGGATGCAGCCGGGGATCAGTACGGGTATCAATTCACCCTCTTTCGCTCAAGTCTCCAGCCACCTGCGGTGCAGACTGGCGCACGGTCAGCATGGCAGAGTACAGAAGGTTTTATGGGGCATTTTGCGCTCACTGATGTGCGTAATCAGCAGTTCTACGCCTACGAACGCTTTAGTCGGGCGGCGATTGGGCTGGCTGGTGCCCAGACTACTCCACTCCGTATTTGGCTCGATGACTGGCAGATTGTGGCCACGGATGATACTGCGAGCACGTTTGTGGTGACGGCACGCCACGGCGATATTGCAATTAATCTCCGTCTCGACGCGGACATGCCACCCGTCTTGCAGGGAGACAACGGGCTGAGTCAAAAGTCGGCCGGTAATGCATCGTACTACTATTCAATGCCGCGTCTGCCCAGCCAGGGGAGCATCCAGATTGGTGAACGGCGAGTGGATGTGACGGGTACGAGTTGGCTCGACCGCGAATGGAGCACGAGTGCATTGGCACCCGAGCAAATTGGTTGGGACTGGTTCGCGTTACATCTCAGTGATGGGAGCGATATGATGGTTTACCACTTGCGGCGGCGTGACGGCGCATTTGACCCATACAGTGGTGGCTCTGTGCGCCATGCAGATGGGCGAGTGACGCATCTGAAGGCCACAGACATGACCATCACACCTGCAGGGAGCTGGCAAAGCCCACACACGAGCGCCGTGTATCCCGCCACGTGGCAACTCCAAATTCACCCGCTTGCACTCGATATCACGGTGACCCCACTCGTCGCCGATCAGGAATTACCGGTGACGGTGCGCTACTGGGAGGGGGCAGTACAGGCAGAGGGGATACAGAATGGAATTGCAATTACTGGGCTTGGATATTTAGAAATGACGGGATATGCAGATGCAGGTCGCAATTAGTCGTGGGCGGGTGTGGCAATTGATAGTGGCGAGTGTGCTGGCATGCGTGTGTCTGGTTAGTGGTTTTTTTGTTGTGTCACCAGGCACATTTTCTTTGACTTTTAGTGAAACTGATGATGCGCAGTATCGCAATATTTATGCGGTAGAGCAAGATGAATCAGGCCAGAGTTATCACTGGACAAGCGCTGGTGCACAGTTCATCGTGCCACGTACTTCATGGTTCCCGCTGGCAATTGTTGGTGTCACACTCCTCGATTCAGCCCGCCCTCTTACCGTTCAATTAGATTCACTCGCTATCGAAGTCAACGAGACGCGACGTGTCTTTATATTGGTGTCACTCCCACAAAATAGTGCGTATGTTGATATTAACGCACCGATTTTGCAATCCACGACTGATCCACGGAGTCTCGGAGTACGTATATCCAACGTGTTGATATACCGTGTCGGAAATGGTGTACCTGCTCCAATTTGGTTTGCAGTGCTGTGTGTGTTGGTCATCCTGCTTACGACGAGCATGCGAGTATCGGGTGTAACGACATGGCATCTCTGGAGTGTGGTGCTCGTTGTTCCGTTGCTGATGTTATGGGCGGTTACACACGACGCAAGTATGGCAACTGGTTGGGTATGGAATTGGGTATTGACGTGGTGGTTATTAGTTGTTGCATCGGTGGTGATGCGATACTTTGTTCCCGATATCCCCGTTGGTGTGCGTGTGCTGTTTCTGATATGGATGCTTGTGCGCCTTATTGGTGTCACATACCCTGGGTTTGAAGGCCATGACTATTTGATTCATTTGAAGCGTTTATTGGCCATGCAAGAAACACAACAATGGACGGCGCTCGATTATCCGTATGAGTTTAATCGGCGACCGGCGTTAATTGTGCCGTTGTTCTATGCGCTATCTGCCGTATTTGAGCCACTGCTTGGGATTAGTCTAGCCATGCACACCATCGCTGTCTGTGTTGAAACAGCCACAGCGTTGGTGGTCTGGGTGTTGACACAGCGCCTCGCTGTACCGATGCGTGTCCGTGTGATTGCCATCATGCTTTTGCTTGCAATGCCATTATCGTCGGCAGTATTGTGGTGGTCGTTTTTTCCGCAAATCTTAGCACACTTCTGTTTGTTTGGGATGATGATGAGTGTGGTACGTCGTGACATGCGTGGTGCATGGTGGTCCGGGGTATGGTGTGCCGCTATTGCGTGGAGTCATATCGGTGAAATATTAATTGCAGTGGTGTGGTATATTTGTGTGCGCATCTATGAGCCAGACCGGGGTACACGTGATTGGTGGATGCGTTGGGTGCCAATCATGCTCATCCCGTTAAGTGCCCTAGTTGTCTATATCCCCTATATACAACTGTTGATGGCCCAGTCTGCACTAGGCGTACCATCATTGCGTACCCCACCGTTACTACCGCGACTTTCCCAAATCAAAGAAGCATTTGCCGTCGGATTTGCGCCAATCCCATGGTGGTTGTTTCCGGTTATCTGGGGGGTCGCATGGCGGCGTGTGCCGTTGTTGGCACGACCATGGTTGATTGCAGCGACCGTATGGATATTTGTTGAACTTGTGAGTGGCTACCAAGTACGGTACATCTATTTTACGGTGCCATTGTTGGTGCTAGGTATATCGTATATTCTCGTACCCCATACACGGCGTGGCTGGGCTGGACGAATGTTTGTGATGACGATTGTGCTCTTTGTGACTTGGGTGTCATTCGCACATTGGCACGATGTCACGCTGTTGTGGTACCGCATGCGCGTAGATGGCTTGACACACTAGCAATGATTATGATGAGAGTCCTGCTTTGCGCAGGGCAGCTGCAAATGCGTTGTCATCGTCTGTATGCACGCCCGATGTGTGTGTGGGTGGTGTGATTGGTTCAGGCTCATCATCGTCGTCATCCCAATCGAGATGCAGTGTAATTCCAGCTACAGCGGCACCACTGATGATATCTGCAAGCGGAAAGCGTACAATTGCGAGTTCGTTGCCGTGATTGTGGGCATAATCACGGCTGTCATAGCACGGGATGTGTGGATTATCTGCATAAAACCGCTCTATCGTGTAGGGTGAATTGATGGGGGCATCGGCTTGTTGCATCAACGTGGCCGCGGCTTCGTCGGTCATGATACCAGTATCGACGAGGATGAGCGTAGCGTAGATCGTTGGAAAAAGTTGCGCCAGGATGTTGCGTGTTTCGTTGAGTTGACGAATGCCACGCATGATGCTCCGTGCTTGCGATGTGGCTTTCATTTCAAACACATGAATTCGTGTCGCATCGTACTCAAAAACGGCATCGATTTCACGATATTTGCGTATGAGACGTTTGCCGGCGCGTTCGTCGTATTCCACAAAGCGGCGATTACTCAATGGGTGAAAATCTTGCAACCATTGGCGAATGATACCCTCAGATTCGTTGCCAAATAGGGCACGATTACTGGCCACATGCATGGCGCGATGATTGGCCTTGCTGGCCATGATATTAGCGAGATACGCACGATAGTGGGGGTCGTCATTGGCATGGAGCCTGACACGGTGATAGCGCATAGGGGTGCCTAACCTGGTTAAAAGATGCAGGGGTGAATGGTGGCGAGACGCCCAAATCCATATCTATTCTACCACAGCCCATATGGTACAATAAAACGGGTAATTGAGTCGTATTGATGAGGAGTCCCTCATGCAATTTTCTTTCCGCCAGCGCATCTGCATGGCGTTCATAGCAGTGGTTGTGCTTGCTGGGTGTAGCGGTACACCCCCTGCCGCATTACCGACGGCCGAAGTCGTGTCGGTGGCGACTGCCACGCCCATGCCAACGGTTATGCCGGTCACTGCGACACCACAGCCTACCGAGGTACCGACTGTCGTCCCCACTGAAACAGCAGTTGCGATGCCCGATGATTTAATGGTCATCCCGCTGGTGCGTGGGCAAGTCACCAAGCGTCCGTTTACGATGATGATTGACAATCATCCAGATGCGTATCCACAATCAGGCCTGAACCGCGCGTCAATCGTGTTTGAATCATTGGCAGAGTACGGCATCACCCGGTTTATGGCGGTCTTTCCGGGTGAAATCAGTGGTGACGATCGTCGCCTTGGTCCGGTACGTAGTGCGCGCCTTTACTTTGTACAGTGGGCGATGGGGTTTGGTGCCTACTATGCGCATGCGGGTGGCTCGCCTGCCGGCTTGGAATTGGCTGAAAGCACCACGGCGATTGTCAACATGGATGCCTTGCGCAACGATGCGTCACCGTACTTTTTCCGAGTAGATACCGATACGCGATTTGCGCCTCATAATTTGTATACCAATGGGACGTTGTTGCAGGAACGAGCTACAGCTGAGTCACAGCCGTTTACGCGCACTGATGTCGGCTTTCGCTATCGGTTGGCACTACCCGCAGACCAGCGTGGTGCAGCGCAAACATTTACGTACTTTTTCTTGTACGATGATGCCCCAGTGGGGTGGCAGTATGACCCAGTGAGCAACAACTACTTCCGCACGCGGTTTGGCAAGGCGGCCATCGACGAAGTCACGAATGCACAACTGTTCACGCAAAATGTGGTTGTGATGCAGGTCGAAGAAGCCCCCATCCCCAATGATCCAAAGTCACGCATTGATCAAAAAGTCATCGGCAGTGGGAATGCGATTTTGTATCGCGATGGGCAACGCGAAGAAATTACGTGGCAGAAAGATGCCGCAGAAGCACCGTTGCAATTTTTGGATGCAGGTGGCAATGACGTGCAATTTACTGCGGGGCAAATCTGGATATCAGCGGTACCGAATTTGGCAAATATCAGCGAATCGTAGGCATCCAATGCGCAACACGCCCTGGTACCAGCTGGTACCAGGGCGTGTTGGTGTAATTAGTGCAGTTCGCGGCGCCCTTCGAGTGCAGATGTCAGTGTATGCACATCAGCCCATTCCAAGTCACCACCTGTCGGTAAGCCACGCGCGAGGCGGGTGACTTTGGCGCCAAGTGGGGTGATTTCGCGTTGTAAATAGGCGGCAGTTGCCTCGCCTTCGAGATTTGGGTTGGTGGCAATAATCACTTCTGTGAGTTGTTCGTCGCGAATGCGTTGCAACAAATCGTCGAAGTAGATATCTTCGCGTCCCATGCCTTCGAGGGGGGCGATTCGCCCGTGGAGCACGTGATAGCGCCCACGATAGATGCTGGTGCGTTCAATTGCCAGTGCATCGAGTGCTTCTTCGACCACACATACCACAGGGGACTGTCGGTTGGGATTGCGGCATACCACACACAATTCTTGATCACTGATAAAGTGGCAGCGGGCGCATTGGCGTACCTGTTGTTTGACTGCCAACAGGGCGTCTGTGAGTGCCACAATCCGTGCCTCAGGGGTGCGGAGAATGTGAAACGCCAAGCGTGAAGCACTTTTGGGACCGATCCCGGGCAAGCGACCCAGTTCTTCGATAAGCCGGGTCACTGACTCGAGCATCAACGGCATATCACTCATAGGCTACATGAGTCCTGGGATTTTCATGCCACCGGTTACGGCGCCCATTCGTGATTCTGACAGGGCTTTGGCTTTGGTGGCCGCGTCGTTGACTGCGGTTAATACCAAGTCTTGGAGCGTGTCGATATCGTTGGGGTCGACCACTTGCGGGTCGATGGTAATTGCCAATATTTCACCGTGCCCGTTGGCTTTCACTGTGACATAACTCCCGGCACTCCCCACCACTTCGGCCGTTTTGAGCTCTTCTTGGATTTTGGCCATCTCGCGTTGCATGCGCATCGCCATCTGTTGCATTTGACGTGGGTTCATGATTCGGCTCCTTGATCAGGTGTTTCAATGCTGACGACATCTGCGTCAAACACGTTCATGGCAGCACGCACCAACGGGTTGGCCGTGGTGTCGCGTAACTGATTGCGCATATTCTGGGCCTGCTTGACTTTGGGCGCATCGTGGGCACTCCGCACGCGATATACTACCCCCGTATGACGCTCAATCACCTGTTCGAGCAATGTAATATTACTCGCCTCTTTGATTTTGCTGAGCAACCAGTCATTGTCTGCCTTGATGATAATCACTTCACCCTGCAAGTCCACCAACTCGATACCACTTTTGAGCATCGCCTCGAGATTTCTGTTGCGTGAACGCAGGTCACGTACAATGGCTGGCCAGCGGGCGCGCAGGTCTTCGAGGTCGCTAAATGGGCGCTGCTCACCGAGTGGTGCCGCCACTGTTGGTGCTGAATCAGCTGCTGCTGACGCAACGGGTGGTGCAGCAGGGCGATTTGCGGTGACGGGTGGTGCAACGGGTGGTGCAACGGGTGGTGCAGCAGGGCGATTTGTGGTGACGGGTGGTGTACTGGCACGTGTCGATGCCCCACCATTGGCATGCGGTGCGGGCACTGCCATTGCACCGCGTGGTGCATGTTCGTTGCTCGGGGGCGGTGTTGCCGGCCCTGCAATTGCCTCAACCACGGCGAGTTCGAGTGGGAGCTGCCCATAGGGACTGGTACGGAGCTCGTAGTCGAGTTCGCTCAGGCGGCGTAGCCAAAACACTAATGCGCCCATGGCTGCACGTTCTGCTTGGCTACGGATGGCATCAGCTTCGCTTTCGGCAGCCTCGATGGCGGTACCGTTGGGGTCAGCTTTGACAAGCATGACTAGCCGGATGTGTTGCACGATGTCACGACTGAATTGCCGCACATCAGCCCCTTGGCTGGCAACTCGGGCGACTACCTGCAAGGCCTGTGCCACGTCACGCTGGAGCAAGGCTTCGGTCAGTGTAATGACTTCTTGGGCGGCAGTTACTCCGAGCAACCCCTGCACCATTTCCATGGTAATATGCCCATTCCCATATGACATGAGCTGATCAAACAAACTCAGCGCATCACGCATGCTGCCAGTAGCGGCACGGGCAATCGCCTCTGCCACACCATTCTCAATCTGGTATGACTCGCTTGCTGCAATTTGGCGCAAGTGTGCCACCGTGTCGCTGACGTTGTGCCGGTTGAACGTGTAGCGCTGACAGCGCGACAAAATGGTGGCTGGGACCTTGTGGATTTCGGTGGTGGCCAAGATAAAAATTGCATGGGCGGGTGGCTCTTCAAGGGTTTTGAGCAACGCATTAAACGCTGCTGTCGACAGCATGTGCACTTCGTCGATGATGTAGACTTTGTAGCGCCCTAATGCTGGGCGGAACTGCACGCGCTCAATGATTTCACGCGCATCATCAACACTCGTGTGCGATGCCGCATCCATCTCGATGACATCGACGGCACTCCCCTCAGCAATAGCCTGACACATGCGGCAGTCACCACAGGGGCGTGCTTCGGCATCGGCAAGACAGTTGACCGCTTTGGCAAGGAGGCGTGCCACGGTGGTTTTGCCGACACCACGTGGCCCTGTAAACAGATAGGCATGACCTATCCGGCCGTCAATAATGGCATTGCGTAATGTGCGGACTATGTGTTCTTGACCGATTAATTCATCAAACGTTTGTGAACGATATCGTCGGTAGAGTGCCTGTGTAGCCATGTCTACCTGCCTTTCTTGTCTAGTCTTTCTTATTATACGGTATGGGGTCGTGTTCTTGTAGGGCATGTTATGATGAAAATGAACAAATGGCGAGATATCACCGTCTGAGGTGTGGTGGTGTGTGTGTGGCGATGAAAGGAATCCTGCTATGAACCGTTATCTCATCATCGCATTGTTGAGTTTTGGACTGATGGCATGTGGTGCATCGTCTAGTCAGTTTTCGTCTGCTCCCAGCAGTGGTAGCAATAGCGACATGGCCGTGGTGGCCGAAATGCCGCCTGAGACCGCATACGATGCAAAAGCAGCTCCAGATGCGGGCATGACGAGTGCTGGCGGCTCAATGGCGCCGTTGGCTAATGGCGAACGCCTGGTAGTGCGTGATGCAAATCTATCGATTCAAGTTGAAAACGTCAATGATACCGATCAGCGTATTCGCACGCTGGTGAGCGCCGAACAGGGCTTCGTGCTTAACTCGTCAACATATGGCGCTGATCAGGATATCGTGATTAATTTGACACTGAAAGTCCCAAGCGACAAACTCGATGGCGTGATTACGCGTATCGAACAGCTGGCGCATAAAGTGGTGGGACGGAGCATGTCGGGTAGCGATGTGACCGAAGAATACGTCGATCTTGAAGGTCGGTTGACTGCCCTCAATGCCTCACGTGACCGCTTGCTCGAGCTCCTCAAAAAAGCAGAAAAGGTCGAAGATGCGGTTGCTGTTAATATGGCACTGACCGATGTGCAGAGTCAACTCGAACAGGTGACAGGGCGAATGCGCTATCTGCGTCAGAGTGCAGCCATGTCAACTATCACCCTCGACATTCGTACGATTCCGGTGACGCAGGTCGTCACTGATGGCTGGCAACCCCTCGAAGACGCACGAGTCGCATTGCGCGACCTACTCGAATTTGGCCAAGGACTGGTCTCGTTTTTGATTGCACTCATCATCTGGATCCCCGTCTGGTTGCCACTGCTGTTTCTCGTGCGCTATGTGCGGCGGCGTATGCAGGCCAACAAACAAACCCCACCACCTGCACCACCGACCACACCCGCAGAATCCGCGTAACCGTACCCACATATCAATTCCACAACGGGGACACGCGTAAAGCGTGTCCCCGTTGTGGTCTGAATCACGCCGCTGATGTATGCGCTGCGATGCACTACCCCTGTTCATGGCACTAATTTATACAAATAAACGTATTAAGATTATTTTTTGTGGTGATATATGGAAAAAATTATGTTAAAAATTCCCGATTTTGTTGACGTAATAGTCGGTATACTACAAAGAATCAATAGAGGAATACCAATATGTTCGAACTCCCACCCACCCAGCTCGCGGGGATGCGATTTCAACAGGCACTGATGATTTTTCGTGATGTATGGCGCCCAGTGATTGACACGTACATGCGTCGGCATTTCGGCGATGCGCCCTATGTAGCCCATCTCAAATCGCTCCATCACAGTGATCGTGTCTATATCGACTTTGATGCGCAGGGTGTGGTACAGCTCGATGTCAGTGCGATTATCTATTTGTTGCTCGAAGACGGCGGGTTGCGTCCATCAATACCGCCGCCTGCATCGCCATCCAAGTCCGATGCGCCACCGCCACCGGTGTATGTCCCCAAAATGTTTGGTTTTGCCCAAGAGTTCACACCTACGCCACCGAGTGGAGCTGTGCCGTTGATTTTGCCACAGCGCTATCACTTATATGAAATTCGACGGGTACGCAACGACTGGGCACATCAACAACATGTGGTGATCAAAGATATCCTCAAAGTGATAAAGATGTTGATTACGTGTATCAATGTGTTGCCGGCTACCGCACCGCACAAACAGGCGATTCGTGAAATCCAGCTCTGTGAGGCATATGTCCGCATCTACGAGATGCAACAGCAGACCATTGCGACCCAGGCAGAGGAATCGCAACGCCACCAACAGTCGATTCAGCAACTTCAGCATCACGTCGATAGCGTGAGTGGAGAAACACTGCCCGCCTTGGTGAGTCGCATCGATGGGCTCCAACACGATCAAAACCTGCTCTTGTCGGGGGTGATGGAAACGCTCGCAGATGCCCAACAACTCAGCGAAGCACAAGTAGTACAACTACGCAGTGAGCTGACACACCTGCGCAATCTGACACACGATTATCAGCTGCTTCAGCAACACCTCACTGAAGCACAGCAGCTGATGACCAGTCAGCACCAGCGCATGCAAGAAATGCAACACCAAATTGATACACTGCGCACGGTTATTGCAGCCCACGGCATTCGTACATCGCCGTTACTGCAGCGTAGCAGCACAGAGATTACTGCCAAAGCACCAATCATCAATCATGTGGGTACTGAGTCAGCACCAATAGCGGTGGTGCCCGCACATACATCATGGCGTGTGCTGCTCTTTGTGCTTTTTGCGATAGCGTATAGCCTCATACTCTGGATGCAGGCTGGCATTGCGACGTGGATTGCGCCATACATTCCCTAGGCGGATGCACCACTGTAGCGCACGAGTGCTCGGCGCCATGTGATGCGCAGTACCAGCAAAAATACGCATGTGACTGCGGTTTGGACGATGACACGAGGCAGATCAAGCCGGGCGGTGAGGGCCTCGGCTGGTACCGTTACCGCAAATGCAATTGGGACGATATACGTCAAAATAATGCGTACCCATGGTGGGTAAACCCCGACTGGCAAACGCCCCGCAGAAGCTACATTATCAAACAGCTCAAATATGTTATCGATGCGAATCACCCAAAATGCGATGCAACTGATGAGCATCCACACTGCGTAAATGAGCAAGATGCCATTGACAAGTGTGATGCCAAAAAACAGCGCATGCTGCATCGTGACGCGTGTGCCAATGTGCCATAAAGCGTGGCCGAGGACAATGAATCCTGCCATGATATCCACGCTCTGCCAGATGCGCAGCTCGCGAATACTGACCTGCCACTGCGCATCGATGGGCTTGATGAGCACGAAATCAAAACTTCCCTGTTGAATGTCACCAATGAGGCGTTCGATGTTGGGTTGAATGCTCATGCGCAATATGGCCATCATGATGGTAAAAATCCCTAGGAGCGCTTGCAATTCATCGTGGTACCAGCCACCGAGCTGGTCGGTGTGCGCATAGACGAGTGCTAGCACTACCAACGCAGTCCCAAGGGCGATGATGGCTTCGATGATCTGCACGAAAAAATTGATGCGATACTGTACTTCATGCATCACTGCCAAGCGTACATAATGCCAAGCCAGCGTCAAATAGCGTTTCATCGTGTTTAGGCTCCTACCGCACTATAGCGCTTGATACCTGCATGCCAGAGCACCATAAAAGCCACGGTGGCGATAATACCCCACAGTACTTGAATACCCATCCCCTGCAGGATTTGTGGGATGCTGAGTTTGCCGATGATGATTTCGATGGGAAAGCCAAAACTCCAGCGGAACGGCAACCAGACGGCGAGTTGTTGCGCCCACGTGGGGAGCAGTGCCTGGGGCACTAATCGTCCCGATAGAATGGTCTCAAGGGCAAAATACAGATTAAATACGGCGCTGACCCGTGTCGTCCAAAAGACAATCATTCCCAAGGCATACACGAACACAAAACGCATGAGAAAGCTGAACACTAGACTCACACAAAACAGCAGAATGGTGAGTGGATCGTGGCTGAGGTCGGGCTTGAGCCACACCACCATCACTACACCGATAGGCAACCAGTAGAGGGTGCCGACGATGCGCAAGGCGATGAAGTCGGCCAGATCGTAGTGGAAGGGGTGGAGTGGTCGCAATAAGAGTGGTGAGAGTTGCCCTTGGCGTACGCGCTGTTCGAATCCAAACGGCGTGAGTGCAATATTCCACTGCCGCACCAACGTCCAGGCGATGTAGTAGCCGGTCAAGCTAGCCGTGGTATACCCGGCGACTGCGCCACCGTTTTGGGTGGCTACGGTGCTCCAAATGACGAGTGAGATACATGGCTCAAAGAGCATACCCAGCAACCAAAACAAATTGGTCAGACGGTATTGCAACATGAGTTGCACGCTGACGCTGGTGAGGGCACGATAGACGGACCAGAGTTGTTTCATCGGTATGTGTTTCCCACGGTATACTACAGGCATCACCATATCCTACACGACACAGGAGAATTCCCATGCAGTTTGGTGTATGCACATCGGTCCACAATGCGGCGCTCCTCGCCGATACGGGTATTGATTTCATCGAAGAAAGCATCCAACGCTTGCTGGTGCCACAGGCCCCAGCCAGCGAATTCGCTCCCCACAAAGCGGCCGTCAAAGCCGCTCCATTGCCTGTTGTGGCCGCCAACTCCTTTTTGCCGGCCACGCTCAAATGTGTCGGGCCTGAGGTCGACATGGCGGCGCTAGTGCGCTACGGCGAGACGGCCATCGGGCGCGCCAGCGAGCTGGGTATCCATACCCTGGTGCTGGGCAGCGGTGGTGCGCGCCAGATTCCTGCCGGCTGGGATGCCAGCCGTGCTCAGTCCCAATTCATCGACCTGCTGCAACGTTTTGCCCCATTTGCACAGCACTATGGCGTGACCATTGTGGTCGAAGCCCTCAACCGTGGTGAATGCAATTTCATCAACTCACTGGCCGAAGGTGCAGCAGTGGTCATGGCCTGCAACCACCCACGCATTCGCTTGCTGACCGACATTTATCACATGCGCCGCGAACACGAGCCTGCCGACCAGATTCGCGCATTTGCACCATTGATTACCCACGCACACATTGCCGAAGACCTCAATCGCACCGTGCCCGGTGTATCGGGCGATGACTTTGGTGCTTACTTTGCTGAACTAAAAGATGCCAACTACCCGGGCATCATGGCCATCGAGGCCCACTACGGCACTGATTTGCGTGCCGATGTGGTGACGGGCCTCGCCGCCCTACGCCGGCAATGGCGCTGAGGCGTAGAGCGCCGCAATCACGTCGTCGATGGGTGGCTCACCGATGATGATATCGCTCACATCAAAGCGCTGCAGCAGCTGCGCAGTTACCTGCGGGACATCCTGTTTGGTCACACGAATCGTGATGAGACCATCGTCGTCGTTGACCACGGTGCCGTAGCTGGCGAGTTGCGTAGCGTGCGCATTACTCCGGATGCTGATGGTGCGATATGCAGCAAACTGTGTGACCAGCTGCTGCAAGGCGCCGTCGTAGATGATGGTGCCGTGATTGATGACGATGACGCGTTTGCACAGCGCTTCGACATCTGCCATGTAGTGACTCGTCAAAATCACGGTGGCGCCGTAGCGCTGATTGTAGGCGGCCACAAATTCGCGGATGCGTTTCTGCATGGTCACATCGAGCCCGATAGTCGGCTCATCGAGGAATAGCACCTGTGGCCGATGCATGAGTGCCAAGGCGAACTCCATTTTCATGCGTTCACCCAGCGACAAATTGCGCACCGGTTTGCTGAGCAGAGGCTCTAATTCGAGCAATTCCACCAACGCATCGCGCGTTTGTGTGAATTGCTGCGTGTCGATGCCGTATATGGTACGACTCAGCGCAAATGAATCGGCGCCAGGCAGATCCCACACCAGGTTGTTGCGCTGTCCCATCACCAATGTCATCTGGCGCAGAAAGGCATGCTCGCGCGCAAATGGTCGATAACCGAGTACATTTACTGTGCCGCTGGTGGGATGGAGCAGTCCCGACAGCATTTTGAGTGTGGTGGTTTTGCCAGCCCCATTGGGACCAAGAAAACCGACCATTTCGCCGGGTGCAATGGCAAACGACACATCGTCCACCGCTTTGACGGTGCGGATGCGGCGGCGAAAGACACTTTTGATGGCGTTGCCTAGTCCTTCATCGCGCTCTGGCACGTCGTAATATTTGCACAGGTGCTGTACCGAAATCACCGCAGTCATGGTCGTTTATTTGCTATCTAGCCGATACAGATCGGCATACGGTGTATCGAGGATGCGCGTGACTGGAATTCCCTGCACACTCGCCTCGTGCCCAACAAAGTATACTGCATCTGTGGCGTAGCGGCGCTGTGCCCGTGCCAACCACGGATCATCACCGGGCTCGACCACATCCACCCAGACATCTGTACGCAACCCCTCGGCATAGCGCAGGTATGCCAGCGTCATTCCCTGCTCCCAGTGTGTGATGACCACCGCATTGGCGGGCAGTGCCTGATGCACGGCTGTGGCAAATTCGCGGTAGAGGGTCAAATGCTGTTTGGCCGATACACGGTAGCGCATCCCGCCCCAGATCACGGTGAGCACGATCAGCGCTACAATGATGACCCGTACATACCCCCAGCGTGCGCGTATCCAATCTGTGGCCAGACTCATCCCCCAGACCCACGGCAACAGTAACGGTAGCGTGAAGGTGGGCCAATCACCGATATGCGGGCCCAGTGCCAGCACATAGGCGATGGCGGGAAGCGCAACGAACAGCGCCAACACGAATTGCCGTGGCTGGGTGCGGAGCATGCATATGGCGCCAAATGCCCCCAGCCCGATGCCAATCGGTCCAAACTCGTAGACGAGGCGCCGCACCAGTGCCATGCTCATCGTGATGGTAGTCGATAGGTCGGGTACCTGAAAGATGCCCCGTCTGACTACTCCACCACCCAACAAATCAAACACATCGCTCCAGGTGCGCGGTGCTCCCCAGTAGTACGTGGCTGGGAGGGCATAATCGGCGCCACTAAACGGGCCAAAACGGGCGAATTGGATGAGCGGGTAGGTGTGTGGCAACAGCCCGAGCAGCGCCACGCCGATGAGTGGCACGAGCGCGAGCTGCCAGCCGTGGCGGCGTAGCGTCTCGATGACAACCAATGCTCCTGCTGGCGCAATACACAGCACAAACAGCCCATGATGCAGACAGCCCAGCACGCCGATGAGTACCACCGCATGCGCATGGCGTTGCGAAGGCTGGGTCGCAAAGCGACAGAGCGCATACGCAAAGCCCATGCTGAGCAACAAGAGGAGCGCATAGACTTCGGCGATGGTGGCCGCATTCCATACCCCAGGGGTTACGCCGAGCACCAACGCCCCGAGCAGTGCGGCTGGGTGTGACATCCCCAGTCGGCGCAAGACGACACTCGCCAGGGCAACCGCACCTGCCGCACAGAGCACAGAGAGCATGGTGACACGCCACGCCACAGTGCCGAACGGGATGATCCAGGTGGTCAGCTGGGCGAGAAGTGTGTAGAGCGGATAGGTGGTGGGATGGGCGACGCCACCAATGGCGGCTACTAGCTGGAATTCGGCAGAGTCGCCGGCTTGCACATCGGGCGAGGCGGTGAGGGTATACAAGCTGCCAAAGAGCACAAAAAGTGCACTTGGTACAAGCCAGGTAGTATGCCAGAGGTGACGCAGTGTGCTACGCATACCGATCTGCCGTTCCTGCCTGCTGATACCAAAACGCAACCACGTCGTAGCGGCAGACGTTGCCCTCGCCCCAGCTGTTGGGTTTGTACTTTTCGATGCTGGCTTCAAACGATTGCTGGAATGGTACATCGTCGCAGATATGCACACGGCACACGCCCGTATGACCGTTGCCGTCGATGGGCACCTGCGGCTGGCTGGCGTAGGCACTCTCAAACGTGGGAAAGGGTGGCTCAGCCGCCCAGGCATAGCCCACATAATCCTCAGAGCCAGTCCCAAATGTGGAGGGGAAGTGTTCGCCATCCACAAAAAATTTCTCGTCGCCCTCGCCCCACCACCAGTCGATGTTTTTTTGGTCCCAGGCCCCATACCACCAGCTCGGTGCCGGTGCGCTAGGCTCCTGCCACTGATTGTGGACATGCAGATACATGCCACAAAAGCGCCCTACACCATGTGTTAGCAGAATGGGCCAGTCAATGTTACGCCCGTGCTGTTGCACCTCATCCAAAAACATATCACCATGCCATTTGGCGTGGAACCGCAGCAACGTGCGTGTATCACGCGCTACGGGCTCATGCGTGACATGCAAATCAACCTGGTGTGCGATTGTGCCGCGATTGCGGAGCGTCATAACCGCCTGTGTATGAAACGGCATGTACCAATGACAGTAGCCGTAACCTGTAGTCATACCCATGGATAGTGTGCGGTGGTAGTGCACCCCAGGTGCACTGCCAAACAGGTGTCCGAGTGGTATCGACACACTCGGCTGTGAGTCATCATCCCAACTGATGTCGAGGACGATGTCGTGGAGCAGCGCCGCATGGTGTGCCGGATTCAGCGCATCAGTGCTGACATAGATGCCGGTAATGGCGCGATTCCCAGTGATGACGTGGGTCACCGGTGTGCTCCCCACGGTGCCCTGTACACGGATGCGTTCACCTGCTGCACGCGCGTACCCACGCTGTGCCAGCGTACGATCGGCGTATGCGAGCGCTTTCCAGGTAGTGCTATCATATGTGCCGTCATAGCTCGGCAGCTGTGTGTCTGCGGGGAATGTGGTGTAGGTGAAATGGTAGTACATGCCCCAGTTGGGGGCAAAGCGGATTTTGCAGGCATGCTGGAAGGGGATAGGCAGGAAGCGGTTGCGTCCCCGTGACAGCGTCGGCGTCAGCTCTGGTACGTTGGTGATGCCCATCGGATTGAGTGGCGCCGGGTGCCGCCCAAAAAAGTCGCTGAACGGCATATCTACCACCGGCTCGTCGCTCCCATCAATAAAAATCTGGATATGCCCGTGCGCCGCGAATGCCGACCAGACACGCCAAATGACACCCGGACCCGTCTGCTCAAAGACGACGATGTATTCATCTTCGCGGCGAATATACCCAGTGCCATCGTCGTTGGCATCCCAGTCAATGTATTGTTGTGTGGTCGCATCGAAGCGTGAACGCCGGTCATAACTTGAAAACGTGCCACTGCGTTCGCCTACGATGGGTGGATCAGCGAGGCGGCGCAGGTCGGTCAAGCGCTGCACAAGGTCGTGATACGTCAGTGTTGGCATGCTCTGCTCCTCTATCGGTTCAGGTATTGCTATTGTACGAGAAAATGATGCATGCCCAAGTAATCCGTAATGACACGAAATATCCTATATTGTGTAAATTATAAATTGTACATGTATACTGCAGTAATAAACGTCAGATTGTAGAAATAATTAAAAACATAAAATACTTATTTTATTGATTAATATGCAAAATATGTTTTAAATAATCTTTGTATTAAATGGCAGAGTATTGCAATGTTTTCTCTCAAAAATGCATATTAATACTTGACAAATAAAAATTGCATGGTATTGTAGGGGCGTACCGTTAAATGTGTGAAAACACACACAAACGGAGTCAATCGGAGAAGGAGCGGAGTATGAGTCAGCGCATTACAAGCCCCGTCCAGTTGCGTGAGTTGCGGTTAGCCCACTATTTATTCGCGGCGCCACAGGCGAGCATCCTCTGGTTGGTAGTCCGTATCTGGGTCGGATATCAATGGCTCGAGTCTGGGATTGGTAAAATCACGAATCCCAAGGGGGTCTGGATTGGCGAGAATGCTGGTGCCGCACTATCTGGTTTCGTGAAGGGGGCTCTCGAAAAGGCGAGTGGAGATCACCCTGCAGTTCAGGGGTGGTATGCCGATTTCCTGTCGGGCTTCGTCCTGCCAAACGCCGTACCATTCAGCTATGTGGTTGCATTCGGTGAAGTGGCCGTTGGTCTCGGGTTGATTTTTGGGATATTGACAGGTATTGCCGCCTTTTTTGGTATTGTGATGAACACGAACTTCCTGTTGGCGGGTACGGTGAGCACCAATCCGATTTTGGCGATTCCGTCCATCTTCTTGGTCTTGGCGTGGCGCAATGCTGGGTGGTTGGGTATTGACCGTTGGTTGTTGCCCATGATTGGTACGCCATCACAGCCGGGTTCGATATTTGACAGTGACGAGAAGTCGACCACCCTGTAGAGACGGTGCATCGACCACCCTCCTGGCGCCAACCAGGAGGGTGGTTTCGTGTAGTCGATGGTAAAATAAGAAGGCAGGTCTTTTGTCTGCGTTTCGGCTGAGTGGTAGCGCGATTGTTAGTAGACGCCTTTCAGCTGCGTGAATCCAGCATAAGGAGCACACATGAGTACCATTACGTTCGTATTTCTTGGCTTGTTGACCGCACATACCGGGTTATTGTGGTGGTTGTCGTGGCGGCAGTCGCAGCACGTGCTGCGCCACCGTGGTGCAGTTCCACAGTCGTTTGCGCGCGTTATCACGCTGGAACAGCACCAGAAAGCTGCCGATTACACGGTGGCAAAGGGTGCCCTCGAACGTGTCGATATTCTGTTTGGTGCTGGAATGACGCTGGTGTGGACGCTTGGTGGTGGATTGCAGTGGTTGCTGCACGGGTGGCGCTTTTTGGCTGAACCGTTGTGGCAGGGTACTGCACTCATCGTGAGCTGGATAGTGCTGAGCTCACTGGTCAATATCCCGCTCCGTATCTACCGTACGTTTGTGCTCGAAGAGCGCTTTGGTTTCAATAAATCGACTCCCACGACATTTGTCACCGATCTACTCAAATCATTGCTCCTCACGGTGCTGATTGCAACACCCATCGTGGCACTCGTGCTGTGGTTGATGGCAGGGCTGGGTGAGTGGTGGTGGTTGGCGGTGTGGGCGGTCGTCAATCTCTTCCAACTTATCGGTATTTGGCTTTACCCGGCAGTCATCGCACCATGGTTCAACACATTTACGCCATTACCAGAGGGGGAAATCACGGCACGAGTGTCTGGACTACTCGCACGTACTGGCTATGTGGCACGCGGGTTATTTGTGATGGACGCATCACGGCGCTCTGGCCACGGCAATGCCTATTTTACAGGCGTAGGCCGCACCAAGCGCATCGTGTTTTTTGATACGCTGCTGACACAACTCACCCCTGCGCAGGTCGAAGCGGTGTTGGCACACGAAATCGGTCATGATCAGCATCGCCACATCATCAAGATGATTGTGATGAATGCGGTTGCCACACTTGCCGGCTTAGCCGTGTTGGCGTGGTTGCTGCCGCAGTCATGGTTTTATACGGGGTTGGGTGTGGCTGAGCCCTCAATGGCTGTCGCATTGGTGCTCTTTTTGCTGGTGGTGCCCGTCGCCACATTCATGCTCGACCCACTCATGTCGGCATGGTCACGACGCATGGAGTTCGAAGCTGATGCGTATGCGGTCACGCACACGAACAGTACTGACATGGTTGATGCACGGGGCAGTCTCTACCGCGATAATGCAGGCACGCTGATTCCAGAGCCACTCTAC
>JACCDP010626041.1_pt1 | contig 46838 bp, 39 predicted proteins | sample 7445841 | NCBI WGS metagenome assembly JACCDP01 (sample SAMN15323441, study PRJNA562643) | freshwater metagenome | isolation source: river surface water | place: USA:Blue River Watershed | collected 2017-08-17
ACCGTACAATTTCACTTAAGTGTTGGCCTAGCCTTTTAATACCTATGAAAAAACAACTATTTTACATTGGAATGCTCTGTGGTTTAATCTTCGGATGCGATAACATTCAAGATACAAGACCTGCCTCATCTATGACCAGTATTGTCGGAGGCGGCACAAGCCCTAACACCCTTGCTTATACTTTTCCAAATTGCAATCCTTCAGTGAATTCAACTTATTGTTCTGCCTTACTGAACTTTAATTTGAGCTATGGGGGCTCAAGCTATCAACCAACAATAGTTTTAACTGGCGATGAGGCCAAAATAACTTATACCAATAGCAATAGCGATGTGGTTACTATAGGCTTAAAGCCATTTGTACAAGGCAAATCATGTAATTATGTGATCAATTACAATCCTGTTTTGGGAGTCAATAAAGCTTATATCAATATTAATGGCAATAGTTTAGGCAGCACAAAATTGAATGCTACCGCCAATACAGACACCTTACATATGAATTTCAACAGTTGGAATAATTCATACAACATGGTATTCTGTAATTCCACTTTCTATTATACGTTTAATTCTAGTAGTTATTCTAAAAGCATAGAAGGTCGTTTCGATTTCATTTACCCATAGTGTATGCACTTCTCTTCCAAGACCATAGAAAAAGCGGTTGAAGCCTTATCTGGATTTCCTGGTGTTGGAAAACGCAGTGCTCTGCGCATGGTTATGCATTTATTAAGAAGACCCAATACTGAGGTAGAAGCCTTGTCTGAGGCCTTAGTTCAACTCAAAACCCAATTAATGCAATGCTCTGTATGCTGTAATATTAGCGATACACCCATATGCAATATTTGTAGCAGTGTGAACAGACAACACCAAACCATTTGTGTTGTAGAAGACATCATGGATGTTATGGCCATTGAAAACACTGGTCAATACAATGGGGTTTATCATGTTTTGGGGGGCTTAATCTCTCCCATTGATGGCGTTGGCCCGGAAGACCTCAACCTTGATGCCTTAATCAATCGCTTAGAAGGCGATGCTGTTCAAGAAATCATTATGGCCCTTAATGCCAATGTTGAGGGTGACACAACAGCTTTTTACATTGCTCGAAGACTTCAAAACACATCTGTAAAATTAAGCACCATTAGTAAGGGTATTTCCGTCGGTAGTGAATTGGAATATACAGATGAAATTACGCTTGGCAGATCGCTTATTGCCCGTGTCCCTTATCAAATTTAAAGCTTTATGAATTTGGACTTATATGTCCTATTTTCTGTTTCTAAATTGAGTAAATAAAGTCCTGCTTTAAGCTGTCCACATGGTATTGCTTTAGCTTGATTGAGCGTGCTCTGTAAAACGATTTTTCCTGTAATATCAGTAATAATAACTTGGCCTTCAAAATCGCCAGCAATTTGTAATTCATCAGTAACTGGCATCGGATACAACAACAGGGTATGGTCTTCATTTATACCAATAATTGCTTGATTGTTTTTCGAGCAATATACTGGCATATGGGTAAACATCGTATCAGCACAACCACTGCTGTCTTTTACATACAAAGCGATTGCGTATAGGCCAGTATCTTTATAGGTATGCTGAGTAATAAGCGGTGCCATTCCAGACACATTATCGCCATATTGCCACCAAGCATTGAGGGGTTGCTTAGAACATTTAGCTGTGAATTGTTTGGTCCAACAATCAGCTAGGCTCAATGTATCCATTGAAAGTATAGATAAAGGGCAAGGCAAATTGGAAATACAATCTACATTAACTTGAACATTGGCGGTATCTGCACAACCAATGGAGTCTTGAACAATCATTTTTGCTTGGTATTGGCCATTCTTGAAATAAGTATGGGTGGCAAATGTGGTGTTGGCGCTGTCTCCATCTCCGAAAAGCCATACTTTGCGCTTGGCATTTGCACTGATCCATGCCACAAATTCGTAGTCTCGACAATTATAACTAACGGTATCATATGAATAAATACCAATTTCACTCAAATCACAAGGATTGCTGCAGTTAACCGTAAAGGGCAAGCACAAAGAATCTGCACAACCATTGATGTCTTGGATTTTGCCACAAACCGTGTAAGTAGCATTTTTATTATAGGCATTATGCGGTTTAAAACAACCACAGCTATTGCCATCGCCATATGTCCACTTATAGGAAGCTGGTGTTCCGCCAGAGTATTTATATTTAAAATACAAATGATTACAATTGCTTAATACAGTATCAAGATAGATGCTATCTAAAGACAAAGTGCAAGGCGTTTGGGCTTTTAATGCACTTGCCAAAAGCAGGAGTAAAAACAATGTAAGTAATGATTTAAATCTTTTCATGATAATTAAATGATAGCATGGTGGCTGAGTTCCGAGATGAATCGACTCACAGGAAAGCCCATCACATTATAATAGCAGCCCTCTATTTTTTTAATGCCTACATAACCTATAAACTCTTGAATACCATAAGCGCCTGCTTTGTCTAATGGAGAATAGGTGTCTAAATAATAGTCGATCATTGATTCGCTGAGCACGTTAAAATGCACGTCACTTGCTTCAGAAAAAACGATTTCCTTTGACTCAGTTCTAACACAAACAGCCGTATAAACAGTGTGTTTAGAGCCAGATAATTCCATAAGCATGGCTTTGGCTTCTACTATTGTATTGGGTTTGTTCAATACATGGTCATTGATCCAAACAACAGTATCAGCGGTTACTAACAATTCATTGGCTTTAAGCGCTTGATCAAAGGCCCTGCTTTTTTTAACTGCTAAAAACTCTGGTATAGCTTGCGCTTTGAGTTGTTCATTAAAATCTTCCTCGACATCTATATCAACAAAATCAACTTTAAACCCGCTATCAACGAGCAATTGTCTGCGTCTTGGGCTTTTAGAGGCCAAAAGTAATTGTGGCGTGAAAAACGAATTAGTCATTAGGCAAAAATCAAGGTAATAACACCAGCAAACATGATGTATTTAAGCCATTTGCTTGACACTTGAAACTCATGTTTTTGATGGGTTTTGGAGATATGATTAATGAACAATAAAAGTAAGACTGTAATAAGGCCCATGAAAATAGAAGCCAAATACAAATCTAAGCCCCAAGCCAAAAAGGCATATAGGGCACAAACAACAATTTCAATGCCCGTTAAAATATAAATCATGATTTTGGCGCCGGTAATACCAAATACTATAGGATAGGTTTTGAGGCCAACTGCTTGATCCCCCTCAATGTCTTGAATGTCTTTGACGATTTCTCTGATCAAACTGATTACAAATGCAAACACGATGTAGCCGATGAAATTAAAGCCTGCCGCTTCAGTTTCAAATGCGATTAAAAGTATGCAACAAGCAATTACTGCTGCGCTACAAACTGCTACCATGATATTGCCAATGAGTGGCATGCCTTTAAGCATGTAGGCATAAAGATACAATATGACCGTAATGCATAGATTCAGCATCAAAAACACCTCGCTGAATAAATAAGCGACAAAAAGTGAGACTGTAGATAATAAACCATACAATAGCCAAGCATTGGTTTTTGACAAAGACTTTCCAACTATACAATCATTGGGTTTATTGATGGCATCTGTATCAACATCCATGATCTCATTGATTACATAACCAGCCGCAGCAGTTAAAGTGGCTGCAGCAATTAAATAAAAGGCTTGAAGCCAATACTCTGAATTTGTTTCATCGCGGTATTTAAAAACCACTACAAACATGGTAAAAACAATCAGTAATAAATTGACCGGACGGACTATGTGTATTGGGTGTTTCACTCATTCAATATTCAGAAAATAATTCTATATTGCCAATTAAAATTGGTCACAGTTGTCTAAAAACAGTTTTATCTGGCCTACGCTCTATTTAATGGCTTTGCTAATGGCCTTTCCTATGGGGATTTTATGGCCAGACCTTAAACACCAATTTGCCTTGTTTCCTAGATCTTTTCATTATTTGCTTGGCATCATTACAACCATTTTTGTGCACAAGGATTTAGAGCATTTGAGTTCTAATTACTTGCCGTTTTTCGTAGCCATCATTGGTTTGTTTTATTTCTATAAAAACATTGCCCTTAAAGTTACCCTGATAGCCCATTTGGGCACCGGTATACTCACTTGGTGCTTTGCCCGTTCAGCCTTTCATATTGGCGCCAGTGGTATGGTTTACGCTTTGGTGTTTTTTGTAGTGATCAGTGGGGTGATTAGAAAAAACAAAAAACTAAGCGTATTTGCCCTGATCTGTTTGGTGTTTCAGAGCGGCTTAATTTGGGGTGTATTTCCATTGGAAGAAAGCATCAGTTGGGAAAGTCATTTAATGGGAGGCATTGTTGGGAGCTTCCTAGCTATTGCCTATAGGCATCAAGGCCCCCAAAACCATGAGCCTATTTTTGAGGGTGAAGCGTCTACTCAAGAAGACGAATATTTGAATTTATAATTTTATAAATCTTAAAGACTGACCTTGAATATTGATCCAATATTGGCCAGCTTGAAGTAAACTACAATCTAATGTTTGGTCTTGTAATAGTCCTGTTGCAATGCATTGACCATATGCGTTATATAATTGATAATAAGCATTTTGTTGTATATTATCTATATTGATAGTTAAGGTATTTAATACAGGCACTGGATAAATTGAATAGGCTTCCAAGTGATCAGCTTCTAGTCCACTAATATTGGGCTTACAAGGCATTTCAATGTAAGAAGACTGAACTGCATTCATATAAATCACATTGTTGGCGGTTAATGGATTGAGTAGAGAATCCGTGCTTTTGCCTGGATACATCTCTGCACCATTGTTCATATTGCGATTGTATTTGGGGTAATTGCTCGATGAAAGAATAATTTTGATTCTATGCCCCTTCAAAAAGACATTATTGGTATTGGGTAAAGTGATTGTGCAATCGTATACCTTACCGGCTTGCATCATACTCACTGCTGCTGCAGTAAACCCATTTCTAAACCGCATACGATAAGCAGCATCATTCAATAACATTGAACGGCCATCAGGGTAAACATCCACCAATCTGATATCAAAATCAGTGTCCAATTGATCTGAACTGACTTTTAAGTAGACTTTAACAGTTCCAGATAAAGCGACAAAATCTGTGAGTGCATCCGTTTCGAAACTAAAAGCAGTCAGGTTGTCTTCTATAGGTCTTTGATCATAGGGACCTTGATCTAAATCCGTTCTGAGGGTGGAGCCGCCTAAAGTATTTGAAGGCTGTAAAGGATTGAACTGATACTTAAAACTGTCTTGATTAGTTTGTGGTTTTGCTAGTGTTAATCGCCCATTTTTATTGAAATACCAGGTATTAATTGACGTAGGCACTTCTGGCCATTGATTAGATTTAGTCCATGACATAGAGCCCAAATCGTAGCAGGTAAAAGCAGTTGTATTTCGCCACATATTGTTTGAGCCTCGTAAATAATAATCAAAAAACAGTAGGGCCATACTATCGCTGTAATTCTCAGCATTGGGATAGTTAAGCTCACCTTGATTCTTTGAGCCAACCTTTGCTGTGCCGTGGCCTCCATGTGCCCAAGGGCCCATAATTAAACGGTGCTTATCTCTAACATTCAACGGTGATTTTTGTTGTAATTGCCCAAAAAAATCAAGCATTAAATCAGTGTTGTGATCATACCAACCACCAATCATCAAACAAGGTACTTGAATGCTGTCTGGATACGTATTAAACGATTCAGTATAATTCCAAACGTTGTCTTTATAGGGATGAGACAATAAAAAATTGCTTAAGCCAAATCCCAATTGATCCAATTGTTCAACGTATTCGGTTCGTAAGCACCCATTGGGATAGTATTCAGTATAATTGAATTGAGGCGCCGCCACTAACGGGCAAATACAAGTTAAATGAGGGGGTTGTCGTTTAGCGGTTTGAAATTGTATCTTACCTAAAGCTGAAGGCCCCCAAGTACCCACTTTGCCATTGCTCCATGTTTGTGCTGCTATCCATTCTACTGTTGCATAGGCATCAGCTGTTCTATCAGGACTGCCAATATAGGCCGATTTTGCGGAGCCGTAAAAACCACGCCAATCTGTAATCACAATAATATAAGCACTGTTTTGGAGATTCATGCCTATGCCCAAAGGTAAACCCCCAAATCTGTAGGCTTGACGATTGTAGGGCGTTTGAATAAGTATTACAGGCCCCTGAGTCATGCCATTTGGGATGTAAACATCAGCGGCTAAGGATTTACCATCAGCCATTTTTATGGAATCCACATTGGGCACCAATACAGCCTGCAAACAGCCAACCGAAAGCCAAGTTAGTAGTAATATGAAGTGTTTCACAATAGCAATTTACATAAAAAAAGGAGCATAAACTATGCTCCTTTAATTTTTAAGTGCGTTGTGGTTTAGCTACATCCGCTAGTAGTACCACAAGTCAAACAGGTATAACAAGTGCCTGATCTTACGGTGATGTTTCCGCAGCTCTTACATGCTGGGGCATCGCCCATACTAGGAGGCAAATTGGTTTTCTTAACTGCTTTTGGTGAAGTAGCTGCAGATGGAATCGCAACACTGGCTTCAACAACAACAGGTGCAATTTCATTTTGAGCTAAGTTGTAATTGGCGTCAACTGGCGTTACTTCATCAACTACTTTTGGTTTAATGTGTAATGCTTCTTGACGGTCTAAGTATTCAAAACCTAACAATCTGAAAATATAGTCAACCACTGAAGTAGATGATTTGATGTTGGCGTGACCTTCAACCATACCACTTGGTTCAAATCTGCTGAATGTGAACTTGTCGTAGTACTCTTCCAATGGAACACCGTACTGTAAACCGATTGATACAGCGATAGCAAAACAGTTCATTAATGAACGGAAGCTAGCGCCTTCTTTGTGCATATCAATGAATACTTCACCTAATGTACCATCTTCGTATTCACCAGTTCTAACAAACACTGTGTTGCCATCAATTTTTGATTTTTGCGTAAAGCCTTTGCGTTTGTTTGGCAATACTTTACGAGTAGCAATATTTGACAACTGTTGTTTGAAAGCTTGGTTATTGCTGCTGTTAATGATTAAACGAGCGGCTTCTAATACGATTTCTGGTGTTAAATCTTCTACACGCGTACTACCTGATACACCTACTGCTTTTTCAACGGCTTCAACTGTATCGCTCACTGGAGTAGATTCTTCAACCTTCTTATCAGATTTATTTGACAATGGTTGAGACAATTTACAACCATCTCTGTACAATGCATTGGCTTTCAAGCCTAATCTCCAGCTCAATTCGTAGCAAGATTTAATGTCTTCAACTGAAGCCTCATTTGGCAAGTTGATGGTTTTAGAAATGGCACCTGAAATGAATGGTTGCGCAGCAGCCATCATTCTGATGTGAGAATGTGCATGTAAGAAACGAGTTCCTTTATTGCCACACTTATTAGCAGTATCAAATACTGGGTAGTGCTCTTCTTTTAAGAATGGTGCACCTTCGATGGTCATAGTACCAGTAACGTATTCGTTAGCAGCTTCAATTTCGGCAGCTTTAAAGCCAAGTGCTCTTAACAAGTTGAAGCTATTTTCATTGTATTGTGCTTCAGAGAAACCTAAACGGCTAATGGTCTCTTCGCCTAAAGTGAATACGTTGAATACGAAATCAATATCAAATGCACGCTCTAATTGGCTTTCAATTAATTCGATGTCTTTAGCAGTAAAGCCTTTTGCTGCCAATGTTTCGTGGTTAATGAAAGGGGCATTTTTAAGTGTTGCATGACCTTTAGCATAATTGATGATGGCTTCAGATTCTTCTGCAGTGTAACCCAAAGTTTTTAAGGCTGCAGGTACAGCTTGGTTGATGATTTTGAAATAACCACCACCGCTTAATTTTTTGAATTTAACCAAAGCGAAGTCAGGCTCAATACCAGTAGTATCACAATCCATTACTAAACCAATAGTACCTGTTGGCGCGATTACTGTTGATTGAGCATTTCTGTAACCAAATTTTTCACCGAACATTAAAGCTTTATCCCATGCATTGCAAGCTGATCTTAACAAATCCTCTGGACAGTATTGAGGATCGATACCAACTGCTGGTACGCTTAATCCTTCGTAAGCCAATGGTGTGTTATAGGCAGCATAACGGTGGTTACGCATTACACGCATCATGTGCTTTTTGTTCTTTTCATACATTCTGAATGGACCCTTAGCGGCAGCCATTTCAGCACTTGTTGCATATGCTTGACCAGTTAAAATAGAGGTTAAAGCACCACAAATAGCAGATGCTTTAGGGCTATCATAAGGAATACCAGACACCATTAACAAGGCGCCTAAGTTGGCATAACCTAAACCTAAAGTTCTGTAGTCATAACTCAATTGAGCCACTTCTTGGCTAGGGAACTGAGCCATCAATACTGATACTTCTAATACTACTGTCCATAAGCGGATAGCATATTCATAAGATACGATATCAAATTCCAATTTATCAGCATCAAAGAATTTCATTAAATTCAATGAAGCTAAGTTACAAGCTGTGTTGTCAAGGAACATGTATTCTGAACATGGGTTAGAAGCATTGATTCTACCACCTTCAGGACAAGTATGCCATTCGTTGATGGTATCATCGTATTGTACACCAGGGTCAGCACAAGCCCAAGCAGCATCGCCGATTGCATCCCATACTTCTTTAGCAGGCAAGCTGGCTACTGGTTGATTGTTGCTTCTACCAATTAAATCCCAGTTGCTATTTTGTTTTAATGCTTCAAAGAATTTATTTGGAATACGAACTGAGTTGTTAGAGTTTTGACCAGAAACAGTTGCATATGCTTCGCCTTCATAATCGCTTGGGTAACCAGCAGCAATTAAAGCAGCAACTTTGCGCTCTTCATGCTTTTTCCAGTTAACGAAGTTCATGATTTCAGGGTGATCTAAATCCAAGCAAACCATTTTAGCTGCTCTTCTTGTAGTGCCACCAGATTTGATAGCACCAGCTGCTCTGTCACCAATTTTAAGGAATGACATTAAGCCAGATGATGTTCCACCACCTGATAATTTTTCACCAGCACCTCTGATTCTAGAAAAGTTAGTACCAACACCGCTACCATATTTAAAAATTCTTGCTTCACGTACCCATAAATCCATGATACCGCCTTCGTTCACTAAGTCGTCATCAACTGATAATATAAAACAAGCATGTGGTTGTGGTCTTTCATATGCAGATGTAGAACGCATCAACTTTTCAGTGTCAGGGTCTACGTAATAGTGTCCTTGTGGTTTGCCAGTAATACCATATGTGCTGTGCAAACCTGTATTGAACCATTGTGGAGAGTTTGGTGCAGACTGTTGAGCCAAAATAGAGTACACCAATTCTTCATAAAAAATTTGAGCATCCTCTGTAGATGCAAAGTAACCATACTTTTCGCCCCATTGTCTCCAACAGTCAGCTAAACGATGAGCTACTTGTTTAACACTGGTTTCGCCACCAAGCGTTCCGTCTGCTTGAGGTACCCCAGCTTTTCTAAAATATTTTTGAGCAACGATGTCTGTTGCTACTTGACTCCAGCTACTAGGAATCTCTACGTTCTTCATTTCAAATACAACATCACCGGTAGGGTTTTTAATCACCGATGTGCGGTACTCGTAAGTAAACTGATCGAAAGGAGACACATTCTCCTTTGTGTTGAGCCTGGTGAACTTGAGGCCCTTCTTCATTTGGTCAAAATTTGGCTGCATATATGGTAGTTGTTATTGTATAAATAGTTGTAAAAACAAAAATGACTTCGATGCATTTTTTGCAAAGAAGTCCTTCAAATCTAGTTATACTAAAACTAGAAATTGAAAAGGACTTTTCCACAGAAATGTTAAAACCCTAATCCCGCTTCACATGAGCAATGTTGAAAACAAAAAAGGCCCAATATTTACTTGATATTTTCATTTTTTGCATTACCTTTACCCTCATTAAATATAGTGTTTCTGAGTTTTATGAAAACATTTTTATTGGAAGTACAAGCATCACTAAAAAAATCACTGGCCATATTAATTGACCCAGATCAAAACGCAGAAGCTGTAGCAAATATTGCACAGTTATGCGATGCTAATCAGGTTGATTTTATTTTTGTAGGTGGCAGCTTGGTGGGAGGCAATCAATTGACCAAGTGTATACAAACCATCAAAACCTATTATAAAGGATTGGTGTATTTATTTCCTGGCAATGAAATGATGGTTGACCCCAATGCGGATGGTATTCTGTTTTTATCTTTATTGAGTGGTCGAAATCCAGAATATTTAATTGGTAAACAAGTAGTGGCTGCTCCATATTTGGTTCAAACCAATTTGGATATTCTGCCTACCGCTTATCTATTGATAGATGGCGGAAGAGAAACCAGTGTAAGCTATATGAGCAATACCAAACCAATTCCTGCAGACAAATACAATATTGCAGTAGCAACTGCTCTAGCGGGTAAAATGTTGGGCATGAAATGTATATACATGGATGCCGGCAGTGGCGCCTTTGCACCAATTGCACCAAAAATGATTGAAAAAGTTAAACAAAACACAGGTTTACCTTTGATCATTGGCGGTGGTATTCGTAGCGCAGAAACAGCTATTCAACTATATAAAGCTGGCGCCGATGTTTTAGTAATAGGTAATGGTGTTGAAGACAATCACCAATTGATTCAAAGTATTGCTAACGCTAAACAAGCATTGATTGATTCGATTGCTTAATGAAACCCCTACCCATAATATTGGCAATTGGTTTTGCAATCCTGTATGGGATATTTGCCAATCAAAACGAGGGTATTGATGCTTGGTTTTACGCGGCCAGCATAAAACATCAAGATCAAATTTGGCAAGCGCATCATTTATTGTTCAATGCCGTTCAATGGTGTTTTTGGAAATGCTTATGCTTTATAAAACTACCCATTGCTCCACTCAGAAGCATTCAATTGTTAAATAGTTTAGGCACGGGCGTTGCACTATACACGGTATACGCCATTTTGTTGCAGTGGGGGAAGTCCTACAAAACAGCGCTTGTATCTATGGCCTTTGTTGGCGCTTGTTTTTCAATGATGCGATTTGCCAGCTCTGCTGAAACGTATATTTTACCCATTTGCTTTAGTTTGCTGGCAACCTATTACTATGGTAAACAGCAGAACAGACCATTACTTTATTTGTTGGTGACAGGTCTTCTTTGCAGTATGAGTATATTGTTGCATCAGGTTCAAATTTGGTGGACCTTGGCCCTATTGAGCACTAACTTATATACAGATGGCCTAACAAAGAAAAATCTTGCCTTTGTATTAGGATTGACATTGGTGCCCCTCTCCTATGCTTTAGTCGCTTATTTTTCGAATGCATGGACACTTCAATCTTTGGTATTGGGTGAGTATTTAAATGAGCACGCCCATATCCATTGGTCGATGAATAACTTGGCCCTAACAGGCATTAATTGTGTAAGATCATTTATACAGATTCACGGGCTTATTTGGACTATTCTAGAACAACATGCCGGCTTAGCCTGTATTGCTTTACCAGCCTTGACCGCAATCGGCATTAACAGCATTAAAATACTGAAGTCAACGCATAAAAATAAGACAGAGCCTATAAGTAGACCTTGGATTGTGATCGCCATAGTATTGCATATCTTATTTGCATTTGTATCTGATGGCAATGCAGAATTTTTAGCCATGTTGCCTTGCCTATTTGTCTTTTACATGGTTCAACACTTTGAAGCGCCAATAAGTCAAAGCCATACCATGCTGATCATTGGGTTATTAACCTGGAACACTGTTTTTGGTTTGTGGCCCAACGCTTTTTTGAATACACAACCGATTGCTCAGATCATTAATTTTATTGAGCGAGCGCCGCAAGCTGATTATTATTTAACCCAAAAACCTTTGATTGACAATAGACTCTGTGAAAAATTTGGATTCCATCACACTTATAAATTACATCCCATAACCGCGTTTGATGGGATAGATAGTTCTTCAAACAACAAGGCTTATACAGATTATGGGTATCGCATGAGTAAGTGGTCAAGGGCTGCCTGGCTTGATCAAAAAACACAAGTGTTTGAACACCATACATTGCAAGCTGTAGACTCCTTTGAAAGTTTATATGGAGAAAATTACCTGTATCAGATTCTACCAAAACAATAAAAGGTTATTTTTGCTGCACATTCATGTTACCCTCTAAAACTTCTATAGGCATTATTGGTGGCGGACAATTGGGCAAAATGCTCATTGAAGCAGGCCAACCATGGAACATTCATTACACCATTTTAGAAATGGACAATGCCCCAGCTAAAGACATTGCCAATCAGCATATTGTTGGGTCTCTGCAAGATGCTGAAAAAATAAAAGCATTGGCTTTGCAGTCTGATGTTTTAACCTATGAAATCGAACACATCAATGTGGAGGCTTTGCTTGAACTTGAGGCGCAAGGACATAAAATCATTCCATCGCCTAAAATACTAAGCATCATTCAAGACAAAGGTTTACAGAAATTATTTTTCAAAGCCAATAACATTCCGAGCAGTCCTTTTGAATTGGTTGACAATGCAAGTGAATGGGCCGCAAAATTACCAGCTTTGAGAGGGCATAAAGTGGCTGCCAAACTCCGAAAAGGTGGCTACGATGGCAAAGGCGTTGAATTGGTGAATAAGGTTGATATTGAACAACACGGTAAAATACCATTTGAAGGCGCAGTAGTGCTTGAAGAATTTGTTGAGAATGCCATAGAATTATCTGTGATAGTTGCCAGAAATGAGCAGGGTGAAATCTGCACTTTCCCTACAGTTGAAATGGCCTTTGATCCTAAAGCCAATTTAGTAGATATCTTATTTGCACCGGCGAATATCAGTGAAGCAACAGAGCAGACAGCCAAAGCCATAGCTCAAAAATGTATAGAATGCCTTGATGGGGTTGGCATCTTTGCCGTTGAAATGTTTTTAAGTCAAGATGGTCAAATTTTAGTGAATGAAATTGCACCAAGACCGCACAACAGTGGCCACCATACAATTGAAGCCTGTTACACCAGTCAATACGAACAATTGAACAGGATTTTATTGGGCATGCCCTTGGGCGATACAAGCTTGATTCAAGCAGCGGCTATGATGAATATTTTAGGCTTTGAATCTGTGAATGGCCCTTATGAATTAACCGGCTTAGAACATATTCTACCAATGCCAGGCGTGTTTGTGCATCTATACAACAAAGCAGAAACTAAACCAATGCGCAAAATGGGTCATATCACCATTATGGGTGAAGATTTAGAGGCTGTGTTAAACAAACTCAAAACCATAAAACAGTATTTAGGCATGCGAGCTGCTGCTCCAAATGCTTAATTTCCGCTATCTTTGTAAACATAAATCCATCAATAGGCATGAAAGATGTATTAATCATTATGGGCTCAGACAGCGATCTTCCAGTGATGAAAGAAGCCGCTGAAATCTTAGATCAATTTAAAATCACTTATGATTTAACCATTGTAAGCGCCCACAGAACACCGAACAGATTGTTTGAAAGTGCAAGTAATGCCAAAGCCAACGGTTACTCATGTATCATTGCGGGTGCAGGTGGCGCAGCCCATTTACCAGGCATGGCAGCTAGCATGACTGAACTCCCTGTAATTGGTGTACCAATTAAATCTTCTAACCTATCTGGTGTTGATTCATTATACAGCATCGTTCAAATGCCTCCTGGTATTCCGGTGGGTACTATGGCTATTAACGGCGCTAAGAACGCAGGTTTATATGCCGCTAAAATCGTTGCTGTAGGCAAGCCTGAAGTATGGGCGAGCATTAGCAACTTTATGAAAAATCAAGAGCATGAGGTGCTTAACAAAGCAACCGCACTTGAAGACAAAGGATTCAAAAACTACCTCGAACAAAAATGATATTAGAGATTCAAGACACCTTAGTGTCTGATGAGGTCTTTACACAAAAGTTTATATGCAATTTAGACGCTTGTAAAGGCGCATGTTGTATTGAAGGTGATAGAGGTGCTCCTATTGAACTAGCAGAGATAGAAGCCATTGAGTCTGAGATTGAACAGATCAAACCATTTATGGATCCAAAAGGCATTGCACTTTATAATGCAATAGGCTTTCATGAAGGATTAGAAATAGATGATGCCGCAACAACTTGTTTGGAAACCGGTGAATGTGTTTTTGTATACAGAGAGAATGGTCAGTTAGGCTGCGCCATTGAAAAGGCCTACAACAGTGGCGCCATATCTTTTAACAAACCGATCAGTTGTCATTTATACCCTATTAGATTGGGTCAAATCAATGAGATGGTTACTGTGAATTACCACGAATGGGATATATGCTCGGCTGCATGTACATTGGGAAAAGCCAACAATGTATCTGTCTTTCAATTTTTAAAAGCGCCATTGATCAGAAGATTTGGCGAGGCCTGGTATGCAGAACTTGAAGAAGTATATCAAGCTTATCAAACTACTTTTAACCGCTCCTAGGGTGTGACAAAATCCGAACTGATTGAAAAATTATCTCAGTATTTGCCAGAAGGCACTGCTACTTATGTAGTAGAGTTAATGATTCAACACAAGGTTCAATTAAAATTAAATAAGCCGCGCAGCAGTAAGTTTGGCGATTACCGCTCTCCTCATAAACACGACAACTACCATCGCATAACCGTTAACAAAGACTTAAATCCTTACGCCTTTTTAACTACCTTATTGCATGAAATTGCGCATCTAATTGCGTTTGAACAATACCGCAACACCATTGATCCCCATGGCAAAGAATGGAAGGCCTGTTTTAGTGAGTTGTTAAAACCAATTGTCTTGCACCACCAATTGCCAAACGATATTCAGCAAGCATTACACAGTTATACCAATCATTTAAAGGCTAGTAGTTGTAGCGACAAAAACCTTATGAAGGTATTAGCTAAATATGATAAAGATGCTAAACTATTACTCGAACAAATTCCAGAAGGCAGTTTATTTAAACTTGAAACCGGCAGGATATTTAAAAAAGGTAAACAATTGAGAACTTGGTTTCAATGCTTCGAACAGCCAAGTAACAAAGAATACAGAGTAAGTGGTATCAGTAAAGTTGAAATTGTCTGACTATAAATCCCAGACTGCATTGCGCTTCTCTTTGACGTAGTTTCTCATATTCATCCAAAACGCCAAAATCATGTAAATGATGATGGGTGAACCCAAAGTTAAAAAGCTTGTATAAATAAAAAACAAACGAATGCGCTTTGTGCCAATTCCTATTTTGTCGCCTATCTTGGTACAAACCCCATAGGCAGTTTTTTCAATTACCGTTTTAAAAAGTTGAATAGGCATATTACGTTTTTAGTTTTTTCTTTTTAGCACTTGGAAAAAGAATATTGTTCAAAATTAATCTAAATCCGGGACTATTTGGAAACAATGCCAAATTGGTTGGCGGTTCGTTGATTAAATGCTGGTAATCTTCCGGATCATGTCCACTGTAAAACGTCCAAGTGCCCTTGCCCATATTACCATGTATGTAGCGGGCTTCATTCAGGGTTTTATTTTCGCCTAAAATCAAAACTTCACTTTTAATGAACTGCTTTTTAAAGGCAGTGGTTTGACCCATAAAGCCCTTAATGGTTTGGGTGTGATTCTGACACAACATAGATGGCACAACATCCCACTTAGCACTGAAATCAAATAGGGTAAATACATCGTTGTTTTCTAAAACCGATTGATGGGCCAAGGTGTTATCAATACTAGCGTGCTCATAAGCTATTGGGCTGGTCTCAAGCGAAAAGTCTTTAAAGGCAAATGTGTTTTTAAAATTCAATTTTTCTTGGGCTTCTGGATCCATGCCATCGCCGTCGAACATGGATTCACAAATATCGATGCCATCAGCGGCAAGAGCTATGTCATAGGTATCTGTAGCGCTGCACATAGCAAACAAAAATCCACCACCCAAACAAAAGTCTCTAATTTTTTTGGCAACAGATAATTTCAATTGAGACACTTTACTAAAGCCGTGTTTAGCAGCACAAGCCTCATTGGTTCTAACATCTTCAGCATACCAAGCAGTGTTTCTATGGCTGTACCAAAACTTGCCGTATTGACCTGTAAAATCCTCATGGTGCAAATGCAACCAATCATAAGTGAGTAGTTTATCTTCTAAGACTTCATCATCAAAAACCTTTTCATATGGAATTTCTGCGTACTCAAGTACCATGGTTACAGCATCGTCCCACGGTTGTTTGTTCTTAGGTGTATAGACTGCAATTTTAGGCGCCTTCAGCAATTTAACATCCTCCATATTGACTTCAGGGTTGATGACCTCTGCAACAATGCTATTGGCTTTGCTTTCGGTAATAACTTCATAGCTAATGCCTCTGATTTTACATTCATTTTCGTATAGCACATCAAAGTCAAACATGAAGCTGCCACCTTGGTAATTCAACAACCAATCAGCTTCCGCCCCTTTGTTCAAGACCCAATAAGTAAGCCCATAAGCTTTTAAATGGTTTTTTTGTGTAACATCCATGGGTAAAATGATCTTTAAAGCAAATGCACTTGTTGTCCAAAACAAGCAAAGCAATAGACCATATAATTTTAAATACCTCATAGTTTAACCAGATAAAATCCTAAAGCACAACAAAGCAAGGCCATAATATTGGTTGAAAGCACGTATTGAATAGCCAATGCCCACTGCTGTTGTTTCAGCATTTGAAGGCTATCCATTGCAAAGGCAGAGTAAGTAGTAAAACCACCCAAAACACCAGTCATTAACAAGAGTACACTGGCCTCCGACCACTTAAATTTTAAGGCAAGAGCAGCTAAAAGACCAATCAATAAACTGCCAAAACAATTTACAGTAAAGGTAGCCCAAGCAAAGCCACTGCCATCAGATTTGCCCAATAACAATTGTATTAACCAGCGCAAAACTGCACCAATACCGCCGCCTAAAAATACCAATACTACATTCATGAATGACTTAATAATTGCGATTGCACTAAGGCCAATCCTTCTTCAAAACTGTGAGGGGCATATCCTAATTCTTTTTGTGCTTTATCAATAATAAACCCTGTAATCGGTGGGCGTTTGGCGGCCTGATTCAAAGTGCTAGAACAACTGCGTTCAACACCATTAGCCTCTAATTTAAAGAATTGGGCCACACGATTAACCAATTCAAAAATACTCATAAAGTCTTTGCCTGAAATATTGTAAATCCCTTGCGCCTTTTGATCCTCAGCCAAAAAACATCCCATTGCCAAATCCTCAGCCAATGTTGGGGTTCTGAATTGGTCATCAACCACTTTCATTGGCTGCTGTTTTTCTAGTGCAGACTTAGCCCATAACACAATATTACTTCGACTCATATCGCTTACTACACCGTATACTAAAACCGTTCTTAAAATTGCCCAATGGCTTAATTGCTCTTGAACAATTTGCTCGCCTTTCAATTTTGATGCCCCATAATAACTCAATGGGTTTGGCGTTGCTTGCTCATCAAGGGGGCCATGGCTGCCATCAAAAATAAAATCAGTAGACACATGCACCATATGCACATTGTATCGATTACAAGCCTTTGCTAAATGATCGACCGCATGCACATTTAAAGCGTCGCATTGCTCATGTTCAGATTCACAAGCATCAACATTGGTCATAGCTGCTGTGTGAATCAAACAATCAGGTTGAAAGGCTTCAAAGACTTGTTCAACTTGATCTGCCTGAGTAATGTCTAATGCTTGATAGGCTATTTCATTGCGCCTAGGGTGCCTGCATGGGCCTATACCTGTAGCCAATATTTGTTTATCTGATTGGCTTAAATAAAGATCAATTAGCTTTTGGCCTAATAAACCATTGGCGCCTGTTATGATAATTTTCTTCACGGTTATTTATTTTGACGTCTTCTCTTTTTACTTGTTGACTGATACCTCATTCCCTTGATTGGCAGCTCAGATCGTTTGATGATTTTAGCCTTAAATCGAGCGTAATTTTCGGGCCCATTTCCTAATATCACTATCACTTCTTTGAGAACGGATTGTCCGCCCCAACCCTGACTGTAAAAGGCAACATGAATTACCCCTCTTTGACCGGGCAATATCGGACCTTGTGTAAAAGTTGGATAGGTACAGCCGCAAGCTGGATAGGCTTGTTTGATGATAAGCGGTCTGTTACCGACATTGGTGAAATTAAAATCATAACGCACCGTATCTCCTTCTACAACTGTTCCAAAATCCACTGTGTCTTGATCAAACTTTAAGATCGGAAATGAATCTCCAAACTGAGCATACACAGGGCAAGCCCAATAGCTAAGAAGTAATATGAAGATTTTTTTCAAAGACACAAGATACGAAATTACTAAAAAATTAGTAATCTTGCCACTATGAAAAGTTTGCGTTTTTTAACCCTTGTATCTGCTGCTGTTACTACCCTTTTAGCCGCTTGTAACGCTGCGCCAAAAACCGAAAACAATGCTAGTAAATCTGACAGCATTGCCGTAATTCCAGCCTTTGATACCAACTCTTTAGACAGAAGATACCGCCCACAAGATGACTTTGATAGTTTTGTTAATGGCGGTTGGAAAAAGAACAATCCAGTGCCTGCAACTGAAGGCAATTGGGGCGCCTTTGGCATTATTGACAAAGAGAACAGCGAGGTTAAATTAAAAGGAATTATTGATGGTGTACTAAAAACCAAAGACCACAAAGCAGGTTCTGATGAACAACGCATAGCCGATATGTATACTGCCTTTATGGATTCCGTTGGGATTGAGCAACAAGGCTTGAAACCATTGAACCAATACATCAATCAAATTATGGGTGTAAGCAACTTGGCAGATTGGATTAAAATCAATGGTGAATTACAACGCATTGGTGTATCGTCTGTTTTAGGTGTATACGTCGATGCAGATGACCGCAACAGCGCCATGAATGCTGTAAAGTGGGGACAAAGCGGCTTGAGTCTTGGCGAAAAAAGTTATTACTCTGGCAAAGATGAACGCATGCAAACCATCCGCACAGAGTTTGTTGCGCATGTGAATCAGATTATGGGTTTAAGCCAATATTTTGACAGTGTTCAATCCGGCAAACGCTTATTAGATTTTGAAAGCCAATTGGCTACTTGTCAATTAAGCAATGTTGAATTAAGAGATCCTATTAAAACTTATAATAAGCTTCACATGAATGACTTAAAATCACTTTCTAAAAATTGTGATTGGTCAAGTTTTTCAGTGGCACAAGGCATTCAAACCGATAGCATTATTGTTCAGAACAAAGCCTACTTTACTAAATTAAATACTTTATTGAGCAAAACAGATGTAAACACCTTAAAATTATTTACTTACTATAAATTAATTTCAAGTTTCAGCAAGTATTTACCTGCCGGCTACAAAAACGAATTTTTCCATTTTTATGGTCAAGTTAAAGGGGGCATTAAACAACAAAAAACCAGAGCCATTCAAGCCATTGATGTGGCTGAATCTCTAGGCGAAGGCAATATCCTTGGTAGACTTTACACCAAAGCTTATTTCCCAGAATCATCTAAGAAAAAAGTAGCTGAAATGATTGAGAATGTGCGCGCCGTTTTCAGCGAAAGGGTTAAAACAAAATTGCCATGGATGACAGATAACACCAAAACCAAAGCGCTTGAAAAACTAAGCACTTTCGTGTATAAAATTGGATACCCTGATCAATGGGAAGACTACAGCAAGATTGCAGTTAATAAAAGCACTTTGATTGAAAATGTGATCAGCAATACCTTGTGGAGTCATAATAAAATGCTCAAAGATGTTGGTGCTCCAGTTGATAAAAAAAGATGGTTGATGCCGCCTCAAACGGTTAATGCTTATTACAATCCTTTGAACAATGAGATTGTGTTCCCTGCAGGTATTTTGCAAGCGCCATTTTTCAACCCAACTGCAGACGATGCCATTAATTATGGCGGTATCATTGCGGTAATCGGCCATGAATTTACCCACGGTTTTGATGACCAAGGTGCACAATACGATGCAAAAGGCAATCTAAAGAACTGGTGGTCTGAAGAAGATGCTAAAAACTTTAAAACCATAGGTGATCAATACATTACTTATTTCAATCAATTTGAACCACTAAAGGGCATACATGTGAATGGCGCTTTAACCATTGGCGAAAACATTGCTGACCTTGGAGGTATTACATTGGCTTATTACGCGCTTAAAAAATCATTAGAGGGCAAGCCTGAGCCGGCTAAAATTGATGGTTTTACTTGGCAACAAAGATTCTTTTTAAGTTGGGCTCAAGTATGGCACAACAACATTAAAGACGAAGAATTGCGCAACAGACTTCAAACAGATCCACACTCTCCTGCCAGATACAGAATCAATGGTCCATTAAAACATTTCCAACCTTTTTATGAAGCGTTTGGCATTATAGAGGGCGACAAAATGTGGATTCCAGAAAACCAAAGAGTGGTTATTTGGTAATTGCTTTTTGAGTGGAATAAACTACTTGCAGCGCATTTGCTGTTCTCAGCTGTTGCTTGATTTCTGATACCATCCCCATTGGTACATCAGCATCTGCTCTAATGGCTACTGTATAGGTTGCTAATGCCGTTTTAGGCAAGCGTTTCATGTCTTCTTGTATCCAATGCGCCAAAGCATTAGGCTCAATAAATGCATCGTTGATTTGCACCCTTATGGCACTGCCAAACATAGTTGTATCAACTGGTTTGCCAATGTGAATATAAGCGCCGTTCTGTTTGTTTTCAAACTTAACCGACTCTGAGGCTTTAGGCAAAGCGATAGCAACTTTAACATCGTCTTTTTTTAGTTTAGTTACCACCATGAAAAAGAACAAGAGCATGAACACAATATCTGGCAAAGATGCCGTATTGATACTGGGTTGATCCGAACTATGTCTTCTTCTAAACTTACTCATTTAGGGATTGGTTAAATCTGATTCAGCAATATTGATTGGGTAAACTTGATCGACTTTTAAACGCTCGGCACTAGCGTTTGGCAAATCGTTATAATGTTTGTCAAAAGTCGTTTTACTGTATTGTTCTCTTAAGGTTTGATAGACTGTTTTGAGGCCGTTTTGCAAGGCAATGTATTGACCATAACTGGCTTTGGCATCCGTATGTATAAGCAGTACTGCCTCTTGAGGAGAAACGCTCAAATTCGGGTCTTGTTGAGGGTTATCAATGAACTGAATAACTTGCTTTTGAATGGCAGTTAAAGTTTGAACTTGGCCTTGCACCATGAATTGGTTTTGATCATTGATGTATACTTCATAAACATTGCGTTTTTGAACTATGGGCGGCGATTGTTGGGCTTTTGGTAAGGCCGGTAATTTGACGCTTAAACCTTTCTCATCGATGATGCTGGTGGTCACTAAAAAGAAGATCAATAACAAAAAAGCAATATCAGCCATAGAGCCGGCATTGATTTCAGGTATAGATCGTCTTTGTCTTGGCATTGATTAACTATTGTTTTATGAATGCTCTAATAGAGGCTAAAACTGCAGTAAGGGCAGCCAATACGACCATTAATTTACTGGTAAATACAACCGCACCCACACATTTCGATTCAAAGACTGTATCGATGCCATATTTCAAATACTCAGGGTTTAATTCACCGGCATCTAAGGCATATCCTAAGACCAACAAAAACAACAAGAGCGATAACACATAAATACTAATTTTACTCCAACCTGATAATTGAAAACCCTTGGAAAACAATCCAATTGCAGCTATTATAGCAAGTATCAATAGGCCATACATAACGTACAATCCTATTTGAATAGGTAGTTCTTGGGCCTTGTATGCACTGTTGTATATCCATAAGATTAACACTGCAATAAAGGCAATCAAAATCCCTATTAAAAATGACTTATTTAAGCGCAGATTCATGCCAATTTATTTTTAACCACGATGTCAATTAATTTGATTGAAGCTTGTTCCATATCATTGGCTATGCTGTCAATTTTAGACACAATTAAATTGTAAAACACTTGTAAAATAATGGCTACAATTAAACCTGCAACGGTGGTTAACAAAGCAACTTTAATACCGTCAGCTACTATGGTTGGTGAAATATCACCCACGCTCGCAATGGTATCAAAAGCTTGAATCATCCCTACTACAGTACCTAAAAATCCGAGCATAGGCGATAAGGCAATAAACAAAGAAATCCATACCAAACCCTTTTCCATCTGACCCATCTGAACAGAACCATGCGCTTGCATGGCGGCTTCGACCTTCTCAACGCCTTCTGGCAAACGGTCTATGCCCTCATAATAGATTTTAGCCACAGGACCTTTGGTAGTTTGACACAGTGTTTTGGCGGCATCAAGTCCCTGAGTTTGAAGGGTTTTTTCAAAATCATTATAAAAAGTTTCCACTTGAATATTGGCTGCATACAGGGTCATAATGCGTTCAATTACTATGGTTAAACCCAGTAATAAACAGATCAATACAGGCGTCATCCAAATGGGGTCACCCTCAATAAATTTTTCTTTGATCATCTGATGGCTCGAAGGCGCATCAACAGTGTTTTCAATGGAGTTGACTGTCGTTTGTGAAGTCGATGGTGTTTGTGCAGAGCTTAACTGCAAACTGACTAAAAACAGTAAGAATAGGGTCAATAATCTAAATTTCATGGCGCAACAATTCAATTTCAAATGTAGGCAATTATTTACTGATATCGCTGAGTAAAAAACGACAAAATAGTTTTAAACAATTCCATTAAAAATGATGCTGCTTTACAATTTATCTTGCACTTTTGTAAGGCTGATTATGTCTAAGGCTGTTGTAAAATATTTTTGTAAAAACTGTGGTCATTCTGCTAGTAAATGGTTAGGAAAATGTCCGGCTTGTGAGGCTTGGAACAGTTTCACCGAAGAAGTGGTTCAAAAAAGTAACAACGGATCTGCCAAACAACTTTGGGGCAAATCAAGCCAACAAAAAGCAGAAGCCAAAAACATACAAAGCATAGTAGAAGGTGAAGAACAGCGCTATAACTTAACAGACAACGAACTCAACAGAGTTTTAGGTGGCGGATTAGTTGCAGGCTCCATCACGTTAATTGGTGGTGAACCCGGCATTGGCAAATCAACATTATTACTTCAGCTAGCCTTGCAAATGCACAAGAAAGTGTATTACGTGAGCGGCGAAGAAAGTGAGACCCAGCTTAAAATGAGGGCAGAGCGCATAGGCATTCAAAACAGTGATTGCTATGTGATTTGTGAAACCTCACTGAGCAATTTATTGACCCTGCTAAATGGGGACTTACCAGAATTGCTCATTATTGATTCCGTTCAAACTTTATCAAGCGAATTGATTGATTCTCCTCCGGGCAGTATCAGTCAAATAAAAGAATGCACTGCAGAGTTATTGCGCTTTGCTAAAACCACAGGCATTCCGGTATTCTTAATCGGACACATCAATAAAGATGGCAATATTGCTGGTCCGAAAGTGTTAGAGCATATGGTTGATACTGTGCTGCAATTTGAAGGCGACAGACATTACAACTACCGCATACTTCGAACCCTTAAAAACAGATTTGGATCTGCCAGTGAAATTGGCATCTATGAAATGAAAGGCAATGGTCTAAGAGCCATAGAGAATCCTTCCGAAATCCTAATCAGTGAGCGCGATGAAGTATTGAGTGGTATATCAATTAGTTGTGCAGTAGAAGGCATAAGACCCATCTTACTTGAAACACAAGCTTTGGTGAGCTCAGCTGTTTATGGTACACCGCAAAGAACCTCAAACGGTTTTGATTTAAGACGATTGAGTATGTTGTTGGCCGTACTTGAAAAACGCTGTGGCTTTCAATTGGGAGTTAAAGATGTGTTCATCAACATTGCTGGCGGTATGAAATTAGAAGACCCTGGGCTGGATTTAGGCATAGTGGCTTCTATCTTATCTTCTTACCAAAACATTGCCATTGACAAACACATTGCCTTTGCTGGCGAGGTGGGCTTGAGTGGTGAAGTAAGAGCAGTTGCCAGAATTGAGCAAAGGATATTAGAGGCAGAAAAACTGGGCTTCAAAGCCATTATGATTTCAAAATACAACAAAGGCATTCAGAGTAACGCCAATAAAATTGAATTGGTACAAATTGGCAAAATAGAAGAAGCCTTTGAATATTTATTCGGATAACGCTATGAAAAACAAACTCACCTATTGGATTTTAGCAGGACTTATTGGCGGTATAATTGCTGGCGCCATTGTTAACCATTTATTCCATAATGACCCTAGCAGTTTGCAATTGTATATTGACAACACTAAACTGGGTAGCTATGTGTTTCTTAAACTCATCAAGCTCATTATTGGACCTTTGGTATTAAGCACCTTGGTAGTTGGTGTGGCCAATATTGGCGATGCTAAATCAGTTGGCCGAATGGGCGTAAAAACCATAGCTTGGTTTGTATTTGCGAGTTTAATGTCTTTAACCTTGGGCTTGGTTTTAGTCAACACGCTTCAGCCTGGAGCAGCCTTTACCGATCAGGTACAACACCTAAGTAGCAGTCAAATTCAAACCCAGGAATTTACCTTATTACACTTCATTGATCAATTGTTCCCTGAAAATATTGTAGTGGCTTTATCAACCCACAAAACAGTCTTGCAAATCGTTGTATTTTCAGTGTTTTTTGGCTTGGCCTTATCTGCCACTGGCGAAAAAGGCAAACCTATGATTGCCATGATGGATTCATTGGCCCATGCAATGCTTAAACTTACCAATTACATTATGTGGTTGGCCCCACTTGCTGTATTTTCTTCTATTTCAGTAGTAATTGCTGAAAAAGGAATTGGCATCTTGGCGGATTACAGCAAATTGATTGCTGTTTTTTACGGCGGTTTAGCGCTCCTTTGGGTGGTATTAATCGGCTTTTGTTATCTCATGATCAAGCAAAAAACTTGGTCTTTATTAAGCCATATTAAAGAGCCTTTGATGCTAGCCTTTGCGACTGCTAGCAGTGAGTCTGCTTACCCAAAATTATTGAACCAATTAGATCGATTTGGCGTCAAAGAAAAAATCAGCAGTTTTGTTTTACCACTGGGGTATTCATTTAACCTCGATGGCAGCATGATGTATATGACCTTCGGTTCATTATTGATAGCGCAAGCTTATGGTATAGACTTGAGTATATCACAACAAATCACCATGCTATTGGTACTGATGGTAACCAGTAAAGGGATTGCTGGTGTGCCCAGAGCCTCTTTAGTAGTGATTGCTGCCACTGTTGCAGGATTTGGTATACCAGAGGCAGGCTTAGCCTTGTTGTTGCCTATTGATCAGTTTTTAGACATGGGCAGAACAGCCACTAACGTGGTTGGAAACGCTGTAGCCACTGTGGCCGTTAGTAAAATGGAAGGTGAAACCATTCATCATTAAGCCGCGGATTACTTCTTTGCAAACATTCAATTAATCGCTTACTTTTGCACAACTATTTGTAAAACTTATGCCTTATTTATTTACCTCAGAATCGGTATCAGAAGGACACCCAGATAAAGTGGCCGACCAAATCAGTGATGCCCTCATTGACAATTTTCTTGCGTTTGACCCACAAAGTAAAGTGGCTTGTGAAACCCTGGTAACTACAGGACAAGTGGTTTTAGCTGGTGAGGTTAAATCATCTGCTTACCTCGATGTTCAAACCATCGCTAGAGATGTGATCAAGAAAATCGGTTACACCAAAAGTGAATACATGTTTGAAGCCAATTCTTGTGGTGTATTGTCTGCCATTCACGAACAATCTTCAGACATTAACCAAGGCGTTGATAAAAAGAAAAAAGAAGAACAAGGCGCTGGTGACCAAGGTATGATGTTTGGTTATGCCTCAGTTGAAACGGATAACTACATGCCGTTAGCCCTTGATTTATCGCATAAAATTCTAATTGAATTAGCAGCGTTAAGAAGAGAAAACAAAGCCATTAAATACTTAAGACCTGATGCTAAAAGCCAAGTAACCCTTGAGTATAATGATAAAAACGAACCTGTTAGAATTGATGCCATAGTGATTTCAACTCAACACGATGACTTCGATTCAGAAGCTAAGATGTTGGCTAAAATCAAAAAGGATATGGTTGATATTCTTATCCCAAGAGTAAAAGCCAAATACCCTAAATACAAGAAATTATTCAATGATAAAATCACTTACCACATTAACCCTACTGGCAAATTTGTGATTGGTGGTCCGCATGGCGATACTGGTTTAACAGGTCGTAAAATCATTGTTGATACTTACGGTGGTAAAGGTGCTCATGGTGGTGGTGCATTCAGCGGAAAAGATCCTTCAAAGGTTGATAGAAGCGCTGCCTATGCAACACGTCACATTGCTAAAAACTTAGTGGCTGCAGGTTTGTGTAAAGAAGTATTGGTTCAAGTGAGTTATGCCATTGGTGTAGCAAAACCAACCAGTATCAATGTCAATACTTACGGTACCTCTAAAGTTAAAATGACTGACGGCGAAATCGGCAAAATCGTTGCTGAGATTTTTGACATGCGTCCATACTTTATCGAACAACGTTTAAAGTTAAGAAACCCTATCTACAGTGAGACTGCAGCTTATGGTCACATGGGTAGAGAATCTAAAGTAGTTACCAAAACGTTTAAATCTCCTGAAGGAAAAACCAAATCTGTTAAGGTTGAATTATTCACTTGGGAAAAACTAGATTACGTTGATAAAGTAAAAAAAGCTTTCAAATTGAAATAAGATCAAGGGGCTCACAAGGCCCCTTTTTTACGATATGATTGAGCGCATTCACAAAGCCATAGATTCAAAGGCAAAGATTTGGGCCATTGCCCTGCTTTGGTGCCTTTTGATCAGCAATTTGATTGTGCCGCGTCAATGGGGATTTTATGGCAAAGGTGACTGGGATCTAACCTATTCAACCTTTGAAATGGCAAGGTCAAGCATTGTTGATTACCATCAATGGCCGAGTTATCAGCCTTATGCAGCCTTTGGTAGCGATATGGATGCCAACCCACAGTCTGTAGTGGTTTCCATTTACTTTATTCCTGTTTTGTTATTGGGCACATTTTACGGATTGAAGTTCAGTGTATTCCTATCTATGTTGATTGGCTTCTGGGGCTTTTTCAAATGGTTTAATCGTTTGCAATCAGATCAATTCATTAACCTTTGCATGAGTTTAATTACCCTAAGCGCCTCATACTTTAGCAGGCATATTTGGGAGGCTGGGCATTCTAATTTTATGCATGCTTATTGGTTACCATGGTGTTTCTATTGGTTTGATGTGTTTAAACAATCTGGGAAATTCAATGCCTGGATAAAAGGCAGTTTGATATTAGCCTTACCGATAGCTGGCGGTGCGCCTTTAATATTCATCTTCATTGTATTGAGTTTGTGTTTGTGGAGCATTGGTTTGTGGTTGAATAAAACCGTTAAAAGCAAATGGTTACTGTATATGTGTTTTGCCTTTTTAGTGGCCTTGTTATTAAACGCCTGGAAGATTATACCCGCCATGGATTTATGGCAAACCCAACCCAGATTGGTAACTGATGATAGCAGTATATCTCCTATGGTTTGGCTATGCGCTTGGTTAGACTACCCTATAGACAGCAAAACCCCTCATCAATGGCATGAAATCAGTATCGGATTTCCACTCATACTTATACTCTTAGCCTTGTATAAAATCAAAGCCATTAAAGGCTTTAAAACTTGGTTGATACTTTCAATTGTAGTTGTATGGATCAATTTAGGCAATTTTCCGAGCATGGTGAATCCTTGGTACGTTTTGCATCATTTTGTAGGTATTTTTGATGGTATTCGAGCCCCTTATCGCATAGGACTAATCAGTTTATTTGCTGGCGCAGTACTTTGTGTTAAAACCCTACCATTATACGATGATAAAAAACTGATTTACATTATTTTAATTGGTTTTACTTTTAGTCAAGGTTTAAATTATTTTTCTATCAGCAATGGCATGGTTTTTAGCCCAAGAATAGAGACTATTGCCAGTGTGCAGTCTAAACACGCAGTGGTTAAATTGAAAACCGAAAAGGACTTGATGTTTCCACAAATTCAGCAGCAAAATTTCGTTGTCAATGCGTATGAGCCTTTGCACTTAACCCCTGTGGGCGACACCCTAAACACCTTCATTTCCGGAGCAAGTCTTGAATCATTTAGCCCTAAGAAAATAGATTACACTGCCACAGATTCTATGGTGATATTAAATGTGCGTTACCAATCTCAATGGCAACTGAAAGGCCAGGGTAAATTAACCAATCACAATGGCTTATTGGCCATACATCAGGCCTCAGGGAAAGGCAGTTTAAGCTATCAAAATCCTTTGTTTAGCAAAGGCCTTATTATAAGTCTATTGACTGGTTTAGTGGTTTTTGCAATTTGGTCTTTAAGGTTCAGAAATGTGCTCATTCAATTAACACTTGAGGGCGTTATAAATGCCATTACCAGTGTTTAATTAATTACCTATTCCAAACATACAAGGTGTTTTACTCAATTGAATGGTATTGTTTCTATACCATTGAACAGGTTGACAAATGATCATTTCTTGTTCGCCCCCAATATCAAAAGCAATGAGCAATTTAGTATTGGCTTGTAACATTTGGGTCAAGTCTTTGAGCATTTGTTCATTTCTATAGGGCGCTTCAATAAACAATTGTGTGGTATGAATACATTGTTTTTCTAACAGCAATAATTGCTTGCGTTTTTCCTCTGTTTTACTTGGCAAGTAGCCATTAAACTTGAATGATTGTCCGTTCAAACCGCTTGCGATTAGGGCCAATACAATAGATGATGGCCCTGTTAAAGGACTTACTCTCACTTGTTGCGCATGCGCCAATTGCACTATGCTATTGCCAGGATCTGCTATACAAGGTAAACCAGCCTCAGACATCAAACCAATTTCAGGATAGGTTTTAAACAAGGTCTTAAAGGTGTTCATTTGCTGAGCCATGTTGTGTTTGTCCATTTCTTCTATATGGACCTTATCCCATACTATTCCGGGGTGAACGCGTTTCAAATAATGCCTGGCTGTTTTGGCGTTTTCAACAATAAAACATGGGATAGATTGTATCTTTTCTATCACTTTTTGAGGAATGCTCCAATGAACATCTGCCTCATTGATTGGAATGGGCACTAAATACAACACACTTTTATAGGCTAATGGCATAAAATTCTGAAATTCTGTTACAATATTCAGTAATTTTGTAGAGAGCTGTATCAATTGATGAAAAAAACCTCAATATTATGTTTGTTTTACCTTGTTGCTTTGATATCAATGGCGCAGACCATGGGGAATGAATGGATATTGCCCAATCAAAAATATTTTAAAATTCCTGTGGCCAAAAATGGCATTTACAGATTGGATTTTTCTTCGCTCATAAACGCAGCTACTGATATGAAAATGGATTTGACCACAGTCAATCCTAAAAAATGGCAAATGTATTGCAACGGTGTTGAAGTACCTATTTATGTAGCCGGTGAGTCAGACAACATTTTTAATAGCTCAGATTTTATTGAGTTCTTCGGAAAAGGCAATGACGGTTCACTTGATCAAGCCTTATTCGAAAACCCGAATGATTTAGCCAATACAGCCGGCAGTATGTACACAGATACTGCTTATTATTTTTTAACCTGTTTGCCAGGATCAAGTGCTAGCACGCCTTGGCACATGACCCAATACCGCAACAGCGCTTATGCGAATTTCACAGTTGAACCTTATTGTTGGGTTGAGTCATTGGTTAAATATACTGATGAATACAACAGAGGTCAAAAAGCATTGGTATCGAGTTCTGAATCAGAAAACCCAGACTATACAAGGGCTGAAGGTTATTGCAGTCAGTATTTTGGCAATGGCAATAATTATACTGCATTGAATCTTGCTCTTAGCACAAAACTTTTAGCCAACTCTGGGCCAATGGCCAAACTGAATTTTTCAGTTGTAGGTGGCAGTAATCAGCTTGCTATTCAAAACGACCACCATCTTAAATTATACAGCAGCACTGATAATTTCAGTTTTCAAACAGAATTTGATACCACTTACGAAGGGTTTGATATCATTAAAAAAAGCCTTGATTTACCATTGAACCGTTTAAGCAATCAAAGCACTTATTTTAAGTTTGAAAGTCAATTCATTAGTGGAGTTACCTATCAAGCACATGCTATCAACTATGCCAAACTTCAATATCCAAGACAATTGGATCTCGATAATTTGCCGCGCTTAGGTTTTGCATTATACGGCAATAATAGCCCTAGGCATTTGGATTGGAAAAATTTACCCAACAATTTTAAATCAGCCATTGTTTACGATTTAAACAACGGTGTGCGCATGCGTACAGAAAAATACAACAGCAATAGTGCGCGCTGCATAGTACCTCCTAGTAATGGATTAAGTCAATATTGGATCTGTGATAGTTCAGACATTGTCTACCTTCAACCTTATCAAATTGCAGCTGGTATAAGTTCAGAAACCACTTATGATAGCCTGCTAACATTTGATCCGAAAACCAGCATCAATCAAAACAAAATGATAGTGGTATCGCATCCAAAACTTATGGGCGAAACCATGCAAGACTTTGTGGCTTATAAAAACACAACTGCGCATACAAGTCCTTGCAAAAGCATCAGTATACAAACCTTGTACAACCATTTTAGTTATGGCATTCCGCATCCAATTGCGCTTCAGCGATATATTCAGTATTTGCTCAAACAAGGCGACACAACTTTGAAGTTCATGCTATTGGTAGGAAGAGGTTATCAAAGTAATTTGGTGCGTTCTAATAATCTCAATAAAAATTTAGTGCCTGCTATAGGTGTACCAGCCTCTGACAATCTTTTTTCTTGCATGCAAAAAGATTCTAATTTGGTGCCAGCAATTGCTACCGGCAGATTGTCTATAGATCAAGAAAAAGACCTGAGCATTTATTTAAATAAACTCAAAACATACGATGCACAACAAGATGCTTTATGGCGTAAACAGTGCCTGCACTTAGCTGGTGGTGATAACTTATTTCAAACCAATCTCATTAAAAACAAACTTGACGCCTCTGCCAATTGGGTCAAGAGTAAACCACTTGGTGGTTCGGTAAATACTTTTACAAAATCTGCAGTTGGTATTTCGGAACCTTATTTAAAAGAAAAAGCGATTGAGTATGTGAACCAAGGTGTGCAAATGATTACCTTTTTAGGACATGGTTCAGCTGCCGTTACAGACATTGACATTGGCGACACTTCAGAATACCGCAACACCAATAAATACCCCATTTTTTATTTTAATGGTTGTAGCATTGGCAATCCTTGTTTAGGCCCTCCGGCAGCCAACATCAAACTTTCAGGAGAACTGTTTGTGAAGAGTCATCAAAAAGGTGCAATTGCCTTTTTAGGTCAAACCGGTTTATCTGAATTAGGCTTGGTAGATCAACAAATCAACAATTTGTATAGACAAGCTTACGCCTTGAATTACAATGGCAATTATACTATTGGCGAAGCCATTCAAGACATGTTGTATGCCACCAACAATTACACTTGGATACTCAGTAGAATTCAAGCCAGAGAATTGTTTCTACAAGGCGATCCTTCGGTTAGATTCTATCAACCAACTGAGGCAGATTACGCAGTTTCAGATCCAACATTGTTCTTATACCCGAATAATGCAACAGCAGTTAGTGATTCGTTTGCTATTGGTATTCCAATTGAAAATAAAGGTCAATACAGTGCAGACTCTTTTAACGTGTTAATTGAAAGGCATTATCCAAATAATTTTATTGTTAATACATATCGTTTTAGAGTAGCGCCTATTGCATTTAGAGATACCCTCTACTTGTACATCAAATCCAAAGACATGGCCAGTGCTGGGATCAATCAATTCATAGTGAATATTAACTATGATTGGCAAGTACCTGAGAGCAATTACGCTAATAACAGAGCGGCTTTTAACCCCTACATCCCGGGCAATGGCATCAATTTAATTTTGCCTAAACGCTTTGACATCGTTCATGATTTAAACAATGATACCGTTGAACTCAAAGCACAAGCCCTCAATCTGTTTGAAAAGAATTACCAATTTGTATTTGAAATTGATACCGTGCCGAGCTTTAATAGTCCATGGCTAAAAAAAGATAGTGCTGGCAGCATTATAGGACAATTAAAATCATGGAAGGTTAAACTCATTGGTCAAAAAGACAGCACGGTGTATTATTGGCGTTGTAGAATATCTACCGGCACAGTGCAAGGTGGTTATTGGTCAGAAAGAAGTTTTGTTCATGTATTCAATCACGCAGATGGGTGGTCTCAATCTGACTTCCCTCAATTTAGCAATAGTCGATTAAACAATATAGAACTGAATACTAAGCGCAAAACTTTTGAATTTTCAGCAATTGCGGAAAAGGTATACGTCAATACTTACGTCGATAAAAAACCAAACTTCGGTATTAAAAAAGGTGGGCAAGCGGCCATGTCTTTAAACCCTGGTGCTTCAGACAATATTGTTGCAGTTTTATTTGATCGCAACACTCTGCAACAAATACAATTACCCGGCATTTTTAATCCTAATAAATTCTATGGCATGGACTATTATGAAAATGCCCTTAAAGCCTATAACTTTTCATTAGATCCGAGTAATGCTAATAACTTTATTCGTTGGGTTGATTCTATTCCAGACAGCACCAATGTGGTCCTTTGTAATGTGAATGGTATACCGCCAAATTATTTTACGCCTCAAGTCTTAAATGCCTTTGAAAAATTGGGCGCTGAATTGGTTCAACACATTAACAGCAACTTAACCTCTTATGCCATGATTGGTAAAAAAGGCAGTGCAATTGGTACAGCTTTGGAAGACACTGGCAACTATTACGATGGTAAAGGCGGATACATAGAACTTGAAAAAAACCTATTGGGTAAAAGAGGTTTTGGCCGCTTGAGTTCTGAATGGATTGGACCAACCAGTCAATGGCATACCGTGTATTTTCATAGCCATACACAAGAACCTAATCCTTACGATAGTTTAAAGATAACGGTGCACGCCATCCATCAAAACGGAAAAGATACTTTGTGGTTTAAGAACATAACCCAACAACCAATTGATATCAGCAGCATTCCAGCTCAAACGTTTCCGAATATCTATTTGGAAGCGCAATTCAAAGACAATCAATACTACACCCCACCACAATTGAAACATTGGCGCGTAACTGCCAGCGATGTGCCCGAAGGCAGCTTAAATCCAAACATCAATGCTTCAGTATGGCGCGATACCCTCAGACAAGGTGAAACTTTTGATTTTTCAATGGCTTTTCAAAACATCTCCAAAATGCCATTTGCAAAAGGTCTGCAACAGCAAGTGATCATTTACCAAGTTGACACTAAAGACACTGTTTTTAATCAAACCTATACCAGCACTGACAGTTTAAAAGCCAATGCCTTTTTTATGGTGCCTGCTAAATGCTCAACCAAGCAAATGAGTGGCAGATATGCCTACACCATCAAAGTTAATTTTAGCCCTTATCAAAAGGCCATTTTACCAGAACAATCTTTGAGTAATAATACGGCAGTCAAATATTTTTATGTGATTGCAGACAATATCAACCCACTATTAGAAGTTACTTTTGATGGCAAGCGCATTATGAATGGTGAGATTGTTTCTGCTAAACCTGTGATCAATATTATCAGCAAGGATGAGAATAAACTCAACTGGCAGTCTGATAGTAGTCGCATAAAAATTTGGTTGAAAAAACCAAACAGTACCCAATTTGAGGCAATTGATTTCGACAGTTTTAATGTTAAATATTTTCCCGCCACGAATGCACAAAACCTAGCAAGAGCAGAGTTTCAACCAACGCAACTAAAAGATGGGATTTACACCCTAAAAGTGCAATCTATAGATGCCAGTGGTAATTGGGCTGCACCTACAGAATACAGCATACAATTTTCTGTGATTGGCAAAAGTTCAAGCACTCACTTTTATCCTTATCCAAATCCATTTACCAGTTCTATGCGCTTTGTGTTTACGCTAACAGGCGATGAAGTGCCTGAGAAAATTGACATCAATATCATGACCATACAAGGGCGTATTGTGAAACAAATTCACAAAGCAGATTTAGGCCCAATTAGAATTGGCAACAACATCAGCGAAGTGGTATGGGATGGTACAGATGAATTTGGCGATCGACTAGCCAATGGCGTGTATTTGTATGTGGTCAATATTCAACAAAACGGAGAACGCATTCAACAGTTAGATAATACAGAAGGCAATGCTCTACTTGAAGCGGATAAAAACAACAATCAATTATTCAAACAAGCTATAGGCAAAATTGTGCTTTTAAAATGAGATTAAGATCCAAGATATTGTTATTATTAATTTTAAGTGTTCTAGGCTATAACACAGGTTTTAGCGTCAATGACAATGCTGCATCTACCACTGAAATCAAAGCGCTTGGCTTACACATGCATCCTAATGTGATATTTTGGCGCAAAATCATGAACTTAGATAAAGACAGTTGCTTAATCAATGTGCACGCCACTCGAACCATATTCACCACAATGAATGCATCAAATTGGTATGGCAGTACTCAAGATTTCAAGCAAAAAACCATTGATAGTTTTAAAAAGCTACATTGCATTGAAGACTCCCCAAGAGTAGTAGGCACTATGGGCAAGAGTTTCTTCTATGATTTTGAAAAGGTAAAAGACAAAGTGCCATTAGCCATGACCGCCTTTGAAAACAATGGGGTTGATGGCTGGTATGCCAAAGCCATACTTTTGATTGAAAGCCCTAATCAGTTGCAAAAATCAACCGCTGGTGCCTATGGCGCTTTTCAATTAATGCCGGGAGTTGCCAAGCAATATGGTTTAAAGGTCAACAAAAACATTGATGAAAGAGCTGATTTTGATCGTTCAGCCTATGCTGCAAGTCAACTCATCAAAACCATTTGTATACCTTATGCCAAACAAATATTAACGGACCATCAGATTGTTTTCTATGAAACTGACCTTTGGTTTAAATTATTTGTGATGCACGTATACAATGCAGGGGCAGGCAATGTGAGAGAAGCCGTTAATGCTATTCCAGAGCCTCAGGCAGGCATTGCGCTCATTCAACAGCTATGGAATACCAGTGCAGGCAGATTTAAAACCTCTTCTCAGAATTACTCTCAACTGATTTTAGCAGCCTTCTTAGAATTCGAAGATAAAATTGAATTAAAAGCCACTCAACCTTAAGGGCGCTTATTCATTAACCAATAGAGTGGTAATCCTAAAGCCACCAAAACCAATCCTATAAGGGAATTGCCCGGTGAATTAACAATGGTATACCCCACTAAAAACACACTGAATACAGCAAACACAAGCGGCAAAATGGGATAAAAAGGGACTTTAAAAGGCCTTTCTACTGCAGGCATTCGGCGTCTTAACAGAATAACCCCAATTGCTCCACTACCATAAAACATAAAGGCTACAAACACTAGCATTTCAGTGAGCATATCAAAGCTGCCACTGATGATTAAGACCAAGCACCAAATCATTTGATAGACTATGGCTCTATGAGGCGTTAAAAATTTGTCATGGGCTTTGGCAGCTGAGGCGTGAAATAAGCCATCATTGGCCATAGCATAATAAATTCTCGGGGCCGTCATTAAACTGTTATTGGTAGAATTAAATGTACTCACTAAAATGAGTATTGAAATCATCCAAGCACCACCTTGAATAGTGGTATCAAGGGCTGCTACAGCAGCTATGGCATTTTCTTTTTGATTCAATGCTTCAAAAAAACTGATTGAACACAATTTAAAATAAGCGGTATTGACCAACACATATAACAACATCACCACTGCTGTACCAACGGTGAGAGCTATAGGTATGTGTTTTTTGGGTTGAGTGATTTCTCCCCCTAAAAAGCCTACATTATTCCAGCCTTCAAAAGCCCAAAAAGCGGCCATCATAGCAGCAAAAAAAGCAGACGCTTTAATTGGTTCTGTAACTGAAGAGGTTTGTCCTAATACATTGGTTTCATTGCCATACACATAGGCTAAAACAATAATGGCTAGAATACCAATGACTACAAAAGCCCCAAAAATATTACCAATACGCTCACCGTAATCAATGCCTCTGTAATTGATAAAAGATAATATCATCACCAGGCCACAGGCTAATGCTTTGACCCCAAAATTATGCAGAGGTTGAAATTGAAAATCGAATACCGTGAACAAAGTGAACTGATCATAGGTGGCAGACAAAGTTGGCAAGTGAACGAATTGGTTTAAAGATTCGGCAAACACATAAGCTACAGAAGCTGCTGTGGCTGTTTGAATTACAGAGAAGGATGACCAACCGTACAAAAACGCAAACAATCTGCCGTATATGGTTTGAAAATAAACATACTGACCGCCTGGTTTGGCAACTATCCCTGCAATTTCCGCATTGCTCAATGAGCCCATAAGGGTTACCAAACCTGCACAAATCCAAGCTAATATTACCCAGTTACTGCTGTGTAAATCTGCACTCATTGCACTTACTTTTTTGAAAACACCGCTGCCAATCATGGCACTTATCACTACCATAATTGCAGAATAAAGACCGAGTTTTTCTTTAAGGGTATTAGACATGGTTTGAATGATCGAACCTAAATAAAATTTATGATATTCATGCTAAAATACTGAAAAACTTCATAGGTTTGTATCTGAATTGACGTATTCACTTAATGATATCGCAAAAATCATCCATGCGCAGGTGCAAGGAAATGATGATGTTCGAGCGTCTATTAAATTATTAACCGATTCAAGAGCCCTTACTACTGCTCATGATGCATTGTTTTTTGCTTTGAAAACTGCTGTCAATGATGGGCATAAATACATCCCTGAATTGATTGAAAAAGGGGTAAAATGGTTTGTAGTCAATGCTGATTTTAAAACACCAGAACAACAAGATTTAGTGTTTTTAAAAGTTGACAATACCTTAAAAGCGCTTCAAGCCTTATCTAACTACCACAGACACCAATTCAATTTACCGGTAATTGGCATTACTGGCAGCAATGGCAAAACTGTTGTCAAGGAATGGTTGTTGCAATTATTTGGCCACAGTAAAAACGTATGCGCCAATCCTAAAAGTTACAACAGTCAAATTGGTGTGCCTCTGAGTGTATGGCAATTAAACGAATCGCATGAATTGGGAATCTTTGAAGCAGGGATTTCAACCACAAGCGAAATGCAGCAACTTGCTGATATCATTGACCCTAGCTATGGCATATTAACCCATTTAGGACCGGCTCACAATGAGGGGTTTGATAGTCCTGAACAAAAACTCCAAGAAAAATTAAGACTGTTTAATAATTGTCAATTGGTATTTGCTCAATACTTGCCTCATACCAAAGCCTTGTTGGGCCAAAAACTTATCAGCTTTGGATTCAATGAACCTAAAGCCGATTTGAATATTTTAAATTGTGTTCAAACTGAAAAACACAGCAAAATCTTCGGGCAATACAAAGGCAAAGACTTACAGTTTAATTTGCCATTTAAAGATGCTGCCTCCATTGAAAATGCATGCTTGTGCTGCCTGGTCATGAATCATTTTGACGCTTTTGATGCCAGTACTTTTGAACAGCTCAGAGCTGTGAGTATGCGCATGGAATTAAAAAAAGGCATACACCAATGTGTACTGGTAAACGATGGCTACAACAATGATTTAAATGCCTTAAGCAATGCCCTTTCGTTTTTAAAACAACAGGCCATGCACGCCAATAAAACGGCTATATTATCTGATATTGAAGGCTCTGGTATACCGCCAGAAATTCTATATACTCAAGTTAAGCAAATGCTTATCGATAAAGGGATTAAGCGTGTTATAGGCATTGGTTCTCAATACAATAAATACGGCCCTAAACTGTTCAAGCAAACTTTTGATGCTGCCTTCTTTCCTGACACAGCAAGCTTTTTGGCTCATTTTTATGAAATGAGTTTTAAAGATGAAAGCATATTGATTAAAGGTGCTCGCAAATTTGAGTTTGAGCACATTGTTAAAAAGCTTGAAAAGGATAACCACAATACTGTGCTTGAAATCAATTTAAATGCGGCCATTAACAATTTAAATGTGTTTAAAAACAAATTGCCGAATGACATGAAAATCATGGCTATGGTAAAGGCGTTTGCTTATGGCAGTGGTACTTACGAGATGGCTAAATTGATTGAAAAACGAGTAGATTATTTGGCTGTAGCCTACACTGATGAAGGCGTCGCATTGAGGCAATCAGGGGTTGTAGCACCCATCATGGTGATGAATGCAGATGTTGATCAACTGGAGGCTTTAATGACGCATCAGCTTGAACCTGTAGTCTTCGATTTAGAGCAACTCCAACAGTTTAGTAATGCCACTCAAAACCCAATTAAAATCCACATCGAATTGGATACTGGCATGCACCGTTTGGGATTTGTAGAAGATCAAATCAAGCCTTTAATTGCCTTTTTAAAATCGCATACATCTATTCAAGTGGCCTCCATTTTTTCGCATTTATCTGCAAGTGATGAAGCTGAACACGATGCCTTTACTCAATTGCAATTTGAGCGTTTTAAAACTTGGGCCAACACGATTGAAGCAGCATTGCAAATTAGCACGATTAAACATATCAGCAATACAGCTGCCGCCCTACGCTTTCAGCAAGAAGGCCTGAATATGGTGCGCATTGGCATTGGTTTGTATGGCATTGATCCTACCCATTTATTTGGTCATTTATTGGAGCCAGTTTTTACTTTCAAATCTCATATTTCACAGATTAAAACCATAGCTCCTAATGAGAGTGTTGGCTATGCGCGCAAAGCCATAGCAAATACCGCTCGAGTTATTGCTGTATTGGCATTGGGTTATGCCGATGGGCTTAACAGGGCATTAAGTAATGGTGTAGGTTGTTTTTATATCAAAGGCCAAAAAGCGCCGATTGTTGGCAATGTTTGTATGGATATGTGTATGATAGATGTTACTGGCATTGATTGTGCAATTGGTGACGAAGCCATTTTGTTTGGTAAAGATTATCCTATTCAAGCAGTTGCTGATCAATTACACAGTATTCCTTATGAGGTATTAACCTCCATTTCACAAAGGGTCAAGCGGATTTATGTCAGCGAATGAACTAGTCAATAAGCGCCCACTAATTCAAACAAAGTTGCAAGGCTTTGTGCTGCTCTTAACATTGGCGCTTTTATATTTTCCCTTGTTTTTAAGACTCGATACTAGGCCTCTTAGAGAATGGGATGAAGCGCGCAATGCGGTGAACGCCTATGAAATGTCTAAAACAGGGCAATTCTTGGTTAAAACATATGACTATGAACCTGATTTATGGGAGACCAAACCCCCCTTTTTAGAATGGTTGCAAATTATAGGATTTAAAACCATTGGTTACAATGAACTCGCCGTGAGATTGCCATCAGCATTGGCCAGTTTTGTTATGTTGGTATTCATCATACTATGGCTACGTAAACATACTCAAGACTTTCAAGTTGGCATATTGGCCGCTTCGATAGTGGTCTGTAGCAACGGATTTATACATGAACACGGGAGTAGAACCGGCGATCATGATGCCTTAATGATTGCCTTTACTATTGGCTTTTTACTCAATGTGTTTCAATATTTAGAGTTCAAGCAGAACAAGGCTTTAATGTGGGCTAGCTTGTGTTTAAGTGCAGCTGTGTTGACTAAAAGCGTTGCCGCCTTAATGGTGTTGCCTGGTGTTTTGTTGTATGTGATTGTCCAAAAACAATTATTAGCCTGCCTAAAAAACAAAGCGTTTTGGCAAGCGCTTGGCCTGTTTTTACTAATCATTCTAGGCTATTATGGCACTAGAGAAATGATGGCTCCTGGCTATTTAACAGCCGTTTGGGACAATGAATTTTTACCGCGCTACTTGAATCAATCTGATAGATTTACCTATACAGTTTCTGAATGGGATTTTTATTGGAAGCAATTAAAAACGTGGCAGTTTGCCGATTGGTTGCCGTTGTTGTTGCCAAGTTTTATTCTAAGCTTAGCCTACTACAAAGGCTTTTACAAACGCCTAGTGCAAATGTTGGCTTGTGTAATTGTGTTGTTTTATTTGGCCATAGCCAAAGGTAGCAGCAATGTTTGGTATGATTTACCCCTTATCCCTCTCATGGCTTTGATCATTGCTATGGGACTAAATGTAGTGTATGAGACCATCATTAAAAGCCAATGGAAACGCATGACACAAATTATAGCTTTGCTCATCTTAACTGTTAGCCTCTTTTATGTACCTTATTCAGAGATCATCGCTAAAGTTATGGACACCCACGAAACCTCTGCTCAAGTTATGTATCCAGAGGCATTAAAGCGTTTGGAAAAACAATTTCCGAACAATAAAAATATTTGTCTATTTGAACCTTTGGGCTCTAATTATCCGCTAGCATTTTACAAACATGTTTGGACGGATACCAAAGGCTATCATTTTCAAAATAGGCATCGGAATGATCCATTCTTAAGCGGTCAAAGTGTTTTAATATTAAATGACCAATGGGCTGATTTTGAAGCATTAAAACTACCCTGCACCATACTTATCTCTAGTGAATTTTATAAGTGGATGCTGATAAAGTAAAATCAGGCATTTGTGTAAGTAAACAATTTTGATTTATTTTACCGAAAAATTGTATTTATGAAAATAAAATTACTAAGCTTGGTTTTACTTTTAAGTGGTTTACAGCTAATGGCGCAAACCAATGGCAGCATGACCTTTACCTTTACCCAAGTAGCCAAATCACCTTGTTACCAAGGCACTAGAAATGTAATGGCAGTTTGGATACAAGACAATACTGGTAAATTCATTAAAACCAAAATGCGCAATGCAGGTAATGTCACTTCAGATCATTTACCAACTTGGGCAGTTAATTCAGGTGGCCCCGCAGGCAACTGTATGTCAAGTTTATGCAATGTTACTGATGCCACAACTGGTGCCACACTATCTGGTTTTGGCACACACACCATTACTTGGGATGGTAAAGATGTGAATGGTGCTGTGAATGGTTCAACAGTTGCTGACGGGATTTACAAAATCACTATTCAAGAGACTTGGAACCATAGCCCAACTAGCACCACTACAAGATCATATTCATTTACAAAAGGACCAAGTGCAGATAATCAAACACCTGCAGACGATGCCGATTTTAAAAGCATGAGCATAAATTGGGTACCTAATGGCACAGGCATAAACAGTGTTGAAATTGCCCCAGTGATTGATGTATTTCCCAATCCATCTTGCGGTAAAGTAACGATTGATTATTCTAAAGCAACCGCTATAAAAGTCTATAACATTTTAGGTGAAATGGTGTATGAAACCACACCAAGTGAAATGGAAGATGGTTCTGAAACTATAGATTTATCTCATTTAAACAATGGCTTGTACAACGTTATGGTAATGAATGGCCACTTGAGCAGTAGTTACAAATTGGTATTACAAAACTAATTCAGCCCAACTAAACATCCTTAAGCAAGCTTTAACGGCTTGCTTTTTTTATGTCTTCAAGGGCGTAAAAACCTGGGGTTTTGTATAGCTCTAATCTGCCGGAGGCATTAGCATACACCAACATGGCTTGTACTTCAGGGTGTTGGTTTAAATAGGTTTTTGAAGCCTCTAATCCCATTACCAGCAATGCAGTAGCAGTGGCATCTGTGGTAATGCATTCTGATGCTACGACTGATACACTCAATAAATTATTCTGAGCTGGGTAACCTGTTTTAGGATCTATGTGATGCGCATATTTAACCCCATCTTGAATAAAGAATTTACGGTAGTTACCAGAACTTGAAATGGCTTGATTTTGAAGATACACAGTTTGTAAATTAGGATTGATGCCGTTAGGATTATCAATGGGTTGTTCTATGCCCAATTGCCATTGTTCTTTTTTGGGCTTGTGGCCATTTGCATAGACCTCTCCTCCTATTTCAACAACAAAATGCTTGAGGCCCGCTTGTTTGAGTAAGTTGGCTACTAAATCAACTGAGTAACCTTGGGCAAAGGCATTAAAGTCTAAACTCAAATTGGGGTGATGTTTAACAATGGTATCTGCGTTTAATGCTATTAAATTAAAACCTATTGAAGGCATAAGGCTATCTATGTAACCCTTGCTTGGTTTTGAAGTTTTCTTTTGCCCAAATCCCCAAGCATTGACTAGGGGCATAACGGTTGGATCAAAGGCACCATTTGAACTACTCCAAATGGCCTTTGCTTTTCTAAAACAGGCCCTAAAAATAGTATCTGTTTTTATACCGCTTTGACCGGCATTAATTTTAGAAATAATGGAATTTGCTTGATAAGTTGAAACTGAAGAATCGATTTGACTGAGCAAGTTTAAAATGGCCTCATCAATTGGTTTTTTTGGCTTGCCGTAATAAGTGATTTGAAAGGTACTCCCTTGAGCGTATCCTTTTAATACCCTTGGTTTTTGAGCTGCCTCTGCAATGGCTGAAACGATTATAAACAAAAGTAGAATGCGCTTAAGCATGTTTGCGAATTTAATTCAAAATTGTACTAAGTTTGCATGAAAATTATGGCCTTAGATTGTTTCAACCCTCAAGATTGCGCAACCATAGTTGAGCGTATTAACAGTTTACAATCCAATACACAGAGACTTTGGGGTAAAATGACTGTTGCCCAAATGCTTAAACACTGCAGTATTCCCTACCATCAAATTTTTGATCCTCATTTTCCTAAAACACCACTGATGATGCGTTTGTTGTTGAAATGGTTTTATAAACAATCTATGGTTAACACTACTCCATACAAACAAAATTTGCGTACAGCCCCAGTTTTTGTGGTTAAAGATGAACCAGATTTTGAACTGCACAAAACCGCTTTAATTGACAATGTTTTAAAGGTTTGTCAGCTTGGTTCAGAAGCTTTTGAAATGAAGCCTCAAATTACCCTAGGCCCTCTGACTGCCAAGGAATGGAGTAATATGTTATACAAACACCTTGACCACCATTTAAGACAATTTGGGGCATAAAAAAGGCACTGTGATTGCTCACAATGCCTTTAGTATTCATAGTTAATTAGTCTTTTAAAAATTGCTTTACTATAAACAGGTCAGCTTGTTTAAAGTAGATAAAATAAAACCCAGGTTTTAGATCAGAAACATCAATACTTGTTTGCAATTGATTGCTCTCATCAAATGTTTTAATGCATTGGCCTTGCTGACTGTAAATGCCATTCAATACCAAGGCTTCTTCTGTGTTAGGGGTTTGTATGTGTATAATACCATTGCTCGGATTTGGAAATAAGACGATATCAGAACTCTTGCTGCCATTCATATTGACCCATTGTATATTACTAAAGTGGGTTTGACCATTATAGTCAATATGTTTGATTCGATAGTAATTCATACCAACTGATGGTGTTTGATCAATAAATGAATAATCACTTTGAGCGGTTTCAAAATATTGCTGACTCAATTGCCCTAAACTTTGCCACGTTGTTCCATTTTGGCTGCGTTCAACTTCAAAATAATCGATATTGTCTGAAGAAGAAGTCTTCCAAACTAATTGTGTTGTTTGGTTCTTTTTAAATACATTAAAATCAAATACATCAACTGGTAATTCAACCAAAATTCCGGTAACGTAGCCAGAATAAGCCCAACTACTTATAGTGCCGCCTGTACCTCTTAAAATAACCCAATCATTGTCTAAGCCACCCGAACTACCACCTGCACCAACACCATTATATGGCCATTTAAACCAAGGGTTGGCTATCGGATTGGTTGGTATAACGCCTACAGAGGTTTGTGTGCTTACACCATTTTGAACTGTATCCGCCAGAAAACCAGTGGCGTATGGATTTCTATAAACTTCATTACTGATATTATTGATCATATAAGTTGGTGGTATATTGGTGCTTGAAGAATCAATATCAAAATAGACACGCATAATCTCTCCACAATTGTAACAACTGTTAAAGTTAGCACCCATGTAATTGCTATCATGAAGTGTATAATGAGTTGTAGTTGCCAAGATATCATACATTACATGATTGGCAGGCATACCAGTTGTAATAGGGTTACCATGATCTACTATATAAATACCCTGAGTATCGCTGTAAGGTGCCGTTGGGCTCAGTATAGGCCTTAAATTCCTAATCACGTAAAATCTGGGGTTCTTAAGTTTTGTGGTGTCGTATGAGAAATCAAAGCAAGCAGACTCTAATCGTCTGTCATTAAAAGAGGAGGTGCCTGTTTTGTATATGAACATCCTTGCTACCCACTGGAATTTTCCAGGTGCGTACACATGGTTATAGGTTAATTCCATACTTACCATAACGTGGAAGTTTTGAGCAAATAGCCGTGATTGCGCAAATCCTAAGATGGCCATTAACAATAGGGTTTTTAATAAAATGCTAGTGTTGGTGTAAAGTGTTTTCATAGTTTTAGTGTTTAATTTTGGACGATAATTAAATTGTCAATCAAAGGTAAACTATAGATTACCTTTAATATTATTATAAATAATTACTTGCGAACCAAAGAGTTTAAACAGTCTTAGGCTTTGTTTAAACAAGATGCGTGTTTTTTAAAGTCATTTTAATTGTTTAAACCCTTTAAAATATTGGTTTTTAGCAAAATAAATGATCCGAAAAAAGTTTCAGAAAACAAGCATTTAAAAAAGAAAACTGATCAATATCAGTTTGATAATAAAATAATAGTTGACAAACTATAGATTGTTTGAACGCATCTCTCAGATGATTTGCCGTTTTAGCTAATTGCTATTGGCGTTAACTATTGTAGAAGATAAATCAGAACAGCGGCTGGTAGAATGGCGTCTGTGTTGTATAAAACTGTGCCTGAACTGCTGTAGCCTTGACGGATATCGCTGCCGTCGTAATTGTATAAAATGGTGTCGGAGGTACTGTAACCTTGGCGAATGTTTTTACCGTCCCAATTGTAGAGAATATCACCTGAACTACTATAGCCTTGTCTGAAGTTTTTACCATCCCAGTTAAAAAGAATATCACCAGAGCTACTATAGCCCTTGCGGATATTTTTACCATCAAAATTGACGAGTATTTCTGCAGATGTGCTGTACCCTTTTCTGAGATTTTTACCATCCCAATTATAAAGGACTTCGCCCGAGCTGCTGTACCCTTTTCTAAGCAAGGTATTAGCGCTTAAATTAAAGCCAAAAAAACATGTTAGCAGCAATAAATAAATGGTTTTCATAGTACTGTCAAAAGTAAGGTAAAATAGGAAAAACACAAATCTGAAAAGCCAATAATAAGCTGGATAAATCCGCTTACCTAAAAATCATAACTAGCTACTTTGGATAATCTTTTAATGTTATTAGGATCTGTGTAATCGTATAAATACAAGCCATTATCTGCGGCTACAATCAGGGTATTGTTACCTGTAATAACATCAAAGGCATATAAATCAATTTTTTGATAGAGATAACTTAACTTTTTATTGCTTTCATCCCAATTGTATACAGCCATGCCTTTGTTGCCCTGACAGATAAACAATAGATTACCATCAATACCCAATCCTTTTGGTTGATCAAGTGTAAGGTTGAACTCAAGCCTTGGTGCTGTTTTATCAGTTACATCATGAATAAAGAGTGCGCTTTGTCCAAATTGATTGCATACAGTACCTGTTCTGACGGTACTAAACATAAAATTATTTTGTACAACAACAGGATCACAACCTCTCACATTTCTGCTAGCAAAAGATACGAAATGAGGTGTAGCAGGGCTAATGGTATTGTTTAAAATCAAGACACCATCAGAAGTACCTACATACAAATAACCCTGATATGAATAAACAGTTTCAAAATCTGGATAACCAGTGTAACCAACAGGATCTTTAACAACTGGCTTGGATGCTTGAGTTAAATCAACAGGCGTTAAAGCATTACCACGTGCTATGTATAAATAGTTTTCATTCAAGGTGAAGCGTGTTTCACTTCCACCTTTTCCTATGGCAAGTGCAGCGTTGTTCTCTGCAGTTCTATTAGCTGGCGGAATGGTGTCTGAAGGATTATAGCTTTTAAACGTTGATATTTTTTGCTCCTCGTATCCAACAAACACTGAACTGTCTTGCTCATTGAGCCATTTCTCAGTAAAGACATTTTGAATTCTATTGACCAATCTAATTTGATTGAGATCTGAAATATCAATACTCACCAAATCAACACCATTATCTGCAATTAAAACATTGGATTTAACAACCACATGAGAATTGGATGATAACTTTATAAAAGCCTTGTCTACTGGAGATGCTGGATTGGTAATATCCATTATGCCAATACCCTCATTTTCCTGAAGTAAAAACAGTAAGTTGCCACTTCTGTAAACGCCTGCTGGATGGGTTATTGGTCTTGGCGCTTCAACTGAAAAAGAAGCTCTAATATCTTGAACAGATTGCCCCTTTTTAACCCAAATACTTCGTTTAAATTCATCCTTTTTGCAGGCATTAAACATAGGCAATGAAATCATTGCAACAAGAAAAAATGGCAGGCTCTTTTTTAGGTTTAACATGAATGTAAAATATTAGGGAATACTGTCTCAAACGAATCTACGCTTAAATTATTGTTTCTGCAAATTTTAGGCAGATGAGCTTAAAGCTAATTGTTGATTCGTTTTTAATTGAGAAAAATTAAAGAGAGAAGGTGAGTGTCCTCCTTCTGTGTATTGTTAGATTCTACCTTTAGCTTTTTGTGTAAACATTCGGAGGAGACCCTGAGTCCGAGTGTGAAGTCCTCCTTCGATTAATATTTAAGAAACTCTAGCAAAGTTTTTAAAGCTTGCGCCTTCGCTGAAGCTTCAGCGACACGAGGATGGAGGAAACAAAAATGACAGAGAATTTGTTCGCATTCGCTTTGTATCCTACGTAACTTTTAATAATGACCGAAACATAAGTGAAGGTGATAGTGAAGTAGGACTCACATTCACTCTGTCATTTGTGCCCGGATTGGATAAAGGATAAAGCTGA